>Ga0065711_1035217_pt1 | contig 22626 bp, 12 predicted proteins | sample Hoacrofraction12_FD_59098 | JGI IMG/M metagenome (GOLD analysis project Ga0065711, IMG submission 59098) | Hoatzin crop microbial communities from Cojedes, Venezuela - Epithelial fraction 12 v2 (version 2) | ecosystem: Host-associated > Birds > Digestive system > Esophagus > Crop | place... | reverse complement strand
TTTTTCTTCTTCTTCCTCTTCTTTTTTTTTTTTTTTTTTAAACGGCCAGTTTCAGATCACCATTTGTTTGTTTCCAGTTTTTCCCCCACCGAGCGCTTCGCTCTGGTGAACAGTTCCTTGCTTGTTCTTCAGCCCAGTTCTTATAGGATAAAAGTAACTTTCTAATTCAGTTGGCTTTAAGAAGTACTTCAGTCTACACATTTTTAGCTGCCATTAAAAAAAGACCTAGTTTCATTTTAATTCCAAATTGGAAATTAAGTTTAGTTTATCAGATTGGTAAATTATAGACTTTTGTCCAGATTGGGACACGTTTTTTTCTTTGCTTCTAGTGATTAGTTTTATGCTTTGTGTTTTGGCACACTAGGTCTCTTTAGTTGGTTAATTTTTTTTAACTGCTTTTTAAGTATCTTAGATTTTAAGGTATAATGGGGATATAGCATTGGCTTCATATGTGTAAGACTCTCAGGGACAATCTTATTTAAAGGCTTTTTTCTTTGCTGCTTTCTAGAAATTTAGGTACAACAATATCAGTACAACGTGGAGTAAGTGAGGGGGGGAGGGAGGAAATAACAGATTTAGGAATGCTTTTCCTTTTCTCCCCCCACCCCCAACCAGCAAGCTGGACATAGTCACGTTCTGTTTTCTATACAAAACTGGATTTGTTTTAGTTTCCTGATTCTTTCTTTTTTTTTTTAAATGAAATGGTACAGGCAAGCAGCTGTCAGTTAGCAGTGATACAAGAGAGGTTTTTTTGCACTGTGGAAGCGAAACAGGAATCAAGAAGAATTAACTACAATAATTCAGCTAGCGACTTGCTGGAATGGACTGTTAGGATACAGCCTGATGAGAAAACATTGCCGATTTTTTTTCTTTCTTCCAGATTCAGAAATAACTCAGCTTCTTTTTGTGACAAATCTTTGCAGCGTCACCCTTTCTGGATGACACCTTCCAATCTCCTATGCAACTGGAGACTGAAACTGGAGCTGCTCAATCAGCCAGTCATTTGAACTGTTTATGTGAATCATGCCTGCAAACGTGAAATTTGTTGTGCATTTGTTCTCAGCCTGGTTCACAGCAGCACTGTTTGTCTGTAAAAGCATTTTGTGCGGTACAGTCATGAAGAGTTGTTTCTCTCACTGCATCTTTCTCTAAATATTGCTAGAAGTAGAGGACATTTTAACAGTAAACAGCAGTATGCCTGGGCTGCTTTTCTATGTTGAACTTTCATGTGGACATAATTTAGACCATCTTAGTGTAAACAGTTTATATTTTATAAGATTCAGTTTGGTTTTATTTTTCTATTTTTAATTATGTACATATAACAGAATAAATATTAAAATAAATTGTATTATATCTTGACTTTTATGAAACTTGACACAATGACACGGCTTTCCCCATTGCAAGTACTAATGTTCCATGTGGTTTCCTTTCAAGGGGAAAAGTGAAAGCTTTTGTAATTAATTTGAAGCAGATTCTCATCTCAGTTTTATTTGAAGGGGTTATAACCAGGGGTGGGGTTGGGTGGGAGGTTGGAAGGTGAAAGAAACATGAGTGAAGGAGGAAAGCGCTCTTCTCTAAGGGCCTAGGGACACTTCCTCTTACTACCCTCCTAAAATTCATTTGTCTTTTTGCATTATTTCTTCAGTGTGGGATGTATTTCTTACAACCTTTTTCCTTAGTACCCTCTTTTTGTTTTGTCTTTTCTGTCCTCTTCTGTCACACAGCCTCATCTCCTATACCTTTCCCTCCTACTGGTACCTCCTTTTTGTCCTGTGTGGGAAGTGATTCACCTCCTTCACCCACCAGTACCCAGCCTGATGTCTGGTCTAGCACAGACCCTGTAAAGGTCGTGTTGTTGCCACCTTTCCTAAGTGACCAGGCACAGCATGTTAGTGTCCGGGGACCCTTTCTCCTCTTCTGCCAAGCCACAGGTAAGTTGGAGGACCCCTGTACAAACAGCATTTTCTGCATTGAAGGTTTAGATATGTCACTATGTACTGTATCTCTTCTATTTTTTTGATGTTAGACCATTTCAGGATATATTGCGAACATGCTGTTACCAAGAGTCTGGCACTGTGAATACCGTACTGTAAAATGCAGGCTCTGATTCAGGAGCCTACTTTGGCACACTAACAGTCAGTTGACTTTAATAGGCTCACTTCTGTGCTGAAGGACTTTGCTGAACCGTGATTGCACATGGATGTTTAGCAGGTAAATATTTTCGCTGTTGGTATGTATGCCATTTAAACAATACAATTCTGTTGCATTTGAATTTGGTGTATTTTTCTGGCCCAGGTCAGTTACTCCTTTTTCATCTTAATTCAAATGGCAAAGTACTTGCAGTAATCGCAACTTCCATTTTATGAAGAATATAGTATCTGAGGTGTACAGGAGCAGGACAAAGCTATTTTTTTTTTTCCTAGAAATTCAGCATTTGTCTTTCAGCTCTTGTTGTTTGGTTAGTAGTTGCCTGTTTAAGCTAAGCAAGACAGAATGGATCCAAACAGGTCTTAAAATGTAACCTTATTCCTTAAAAGAAGAGAATTCAGATATAATTTTAAAAAGCAACATTGTTTCATATTGGTCTGTCTGTGAATCAGTGTGTGTTAGTGTTACACGGAATTACATCAAAATGCCTAAATCTCTTACTAGAGTAGGTCTTAACAAAGGCATGATTTCTGTCTCCATGGCTAAAAAGAACAACAGTGGGATCAGGGTTCTTTCAGCAGTAATTTGTTCACTGCTCCTGTAGGCAATTCAGAAACTTTTTGTAGTCCACCGTGACAAAAAAAAATTGTAAAAATAATAAAAAGAATTTAAACAGTTTGATAATTGTGCTACAGATCTGGAAGGTATTTCGAAATTACTTTTTTCATCCAGCAGTGTCTGTTTTAACATGATTCTCATGTGCTGCTATTAGGAAGAAAAAAAAAAAAACAACACCAAAACAAAAGCCCAAACAAACAACCCAACAAATGCAAACCAGCGTACCAAGCTGGTGTAGATCTTCTGCGTCTTTCTGGGACCTGTGCGTGAGGATGTATGGATTTGTCCTGAGTGGGGGGCGGCTAAGCAAATGCTTTTACGAGGAAGCTCTCCACTTGGATTTATTCACGTTGCTTCAGTGCCTGTTGGTATTTCTTTACGTAAACATAGCTGTGATGCAACTTCGTTTCCCTCAGCTATGAATGTCAGGTAAAACATGCTCACACGGAGCAGAAGGGTTCAGTGGGACTGGCGGAGAGTTAAGCGTTGTACCTGGCCTTCTGCAGAAAGGGTACGGCGTCAGCAAACCTGTGATGCGCGTACATAGATTGCCACATCATCCACTCAAAAACCTGAAGCTTATTTTTAAGTCCTAATGTTATTTTTATGAGAATTACTGAATCTCTTCCTCTTTTTTAATACTAAATCCCTGCTTCAAGCTGTCTGGAAACTCAGGAGGATTTGATGAGTCCTCGCTCTTGCTCATCCAACATGTTTTAGTTTGAAAGCTCGCCTAAGGATAATACTTTACAGCCTTGCAACTGGCTCATTTCAACAACGTTGAGTTAAAGTGGATACAGTGCAAACAGACACTTAGCACATACTGTTGTATTTTTCTGGAAAACAAGTTTTTCAAGTATGAAGTACTCCTGCCCTTCCTGAAAAGGAGGGAATACATCTCCCAGTTTCTCTCTCTGCTCCCTGAAGAGTCTCGCATCTTCACATTTCCCCAAAGACAGGTCTGCTGGATACAGAATGGCCAAGGTTGGGTTTCCTCTATACTTTCTCTAATAGAACTTTTCTCTCCTGTTATGGAACTTTTAAACCCTTCAAAAGCATTTGAGGCAGGTTTCAAATAAACTGACAAAGTACTACACCATCTGGTGCAGGGGAGAGGGAATGAGCTGATGATGTATGCACCTGCTTTACAATTTCTCTGGTGTGCTCTGCTGAATTTAGGTATAGTAGAAATAGGCTTTTTCTAACAGTTCTGCTTAAAAATGTTTTACTGACACCTCCTTCCCCAGCTGTAGAGCACTATATCCTTGACCTTAACTTCACAGACGAATGACGTACTGGAATATCGTGAGTGTGCCAAGCAACAATTTAAATGCATTTATAATCAGAAATAGTGCAAAACATTATGCTTTGTGTTTGTATTTCTAGCCTGCAGATTCAGACACTGTGTCCGTGGTGTCAAGAAGTCTTGCTCCCTTCCTTAATTCATCTGAACCTGGAGTTTTTTCCCTAGCGGTTTCTTAAATTTTCAGCCTCATTAAAACAACCCCAGGAGTGTGAACATAAAAAGCTCTGCAAACTCAGCAGCATACCTTGAAGGAGTTGTTATTTCGTGGAGATACTGGGGTGGGTATCTGATCACACCCACGCACAGTGCCGGTTCCCTGCAGTTATGCTGTTTGAAAGGGAGGGCAAGAAAGCTTCCCACATCCATGTGGGAAGAGATCCATGACTTGCAAGAATCGGGCTCACTACGGTGTTTCTCTGTTGGTGAAGCCTGAAGCTTCGCAGAAGGGTGGGGAGAAGGCGGTGTGCTGTGCTTCACCAAGCAGAACGGGCGGAACTACAGGCGCAAAGTGCCTGCAGAGCGGGTACGCAGCAGAGCGGTCCCAGGGATGCCCTGTTCTGCAGGCGCCCGCCTGTCCATGGGTGTCTGTGCAGCTGGCGGCTGCAGTGTCACCACGCGCTCGTGCAGCATGGGCTTGGCGGTAGGGCCCAAAGGTCCCCGTGCCTGCCTGTCAGAGGCTGAACGGAATGAGCTTTCTCTCTGGAAGCGGCTTTTTAAGTCGTCCCTGGGTGATGTTTTTCAGGGGAGTTGCACCAGCCACGGTGCCCTGGGGTGGTCGGGGTGGGTGAGCTGGTGCTTGGACAGGAGGGCCGTGGGGGGGGTGCAGCACCCGGCGCCAAGTGAGCCGGCGGAGGAAACTGCTTTGTGCCCGGTGTCGAGGACAGCAAACTGCAGCATTTAAATTACAGCCTGTCAGGGTCTCGAAGTGGCACTTGCTTTAGCTGTTACTGTATTCTGCTCTTGGAAGAACACAAACACGAAATAGCAGTTCTCCACAGACATCCACTTGTGTTTTATAACCCGTTGCAGTCTTCCAGCTTTTTTTTTTGTTTTTGTGAACAGTTGTATAAAATAATCCCCAGAACATCTCCTCTTTCTGCTTCCATTAGTGAGTGTTCTTAATAATTCTGCCTGTGGACAGATGCATCATTAGTTTTCGAAGCCTGAAAATGGTTCATCTGGTAGCCTAGCAAGCAGAAGCTCTGCATCTCCCAGGACTATGCACTGCACAACTATTTTAAAACTTTCTAAAATAATTTTAGTTTTTATGCGGTGTATTTTGGGATCTACACGGTGATGCTTTGTTGAAGCAATACCCTGACTTCCATCTGTATGGTTGCTTAGTAATCTATGGTTGCTTTATCTTCATCCCCATATGGGAATGCTGAGTTTGTACCTTGTTAAATGGTTCCATATCCCACTTTATGGATTGGCTTCTCCACAGACCTCTGGTGTTCTACCTTGTGTTGTCTGCCTATGACTCTGTTCCAGCACCTTTGGCTACAGTAATCTAACAGTAGCTGTTGATCTGTAGTGTTGTGGTTTTGTACCATGTCAGTCAGTGCAGAAATCACTGAAAGAGCCTTCATCACTTAAAGGCATCTTGGTACGGTAAATCCATTCCTTTTTGCAGATCTGTGACATGCCACCTACTTTTTATTATTTGGGATACGTCTAGAAGGTAAATTGAAAAATTAAGATTGTTGCTTTTAATATAACAACAGAAAAGGACTTAAAAGTCTTGACTTAAGGTTGTAAAATCCAGTAAATATTGCAGACCCATTTTGCATAGAAATCACAGACATTAAAAATATCCTTCTTGTTACTTTAGATGACAACATCTGAGGGCTGCAGTTGTCTTCCTAGAACGCTGGCACTTCTTCTTTCAGACACTAGGGCCTGCTGTGGCCCTCTTACATCTCGCCCTGTGTGTGAGAACAGCAGCATTAAACACTTCTGTACATGTTGGTGTTATCCTGGCTCTGATGGCTTCCTCCACAGTGACTTCTGTAAGACGACTGAAAATTAATTTCGGTAAGGGTTGTGACATGGATGATGCATTCTTAAATTCTACCACCAACGGCAGATTTTGAAAAATTTATATAGGAATTTCTCCTGCTGTGCACTTCTATATGTAAAGGCTATGGTCAAGCTAAGAAATATGTGGAAAGGCATGCAGGAAGAACATATTTTCTCTTTTTTTTTTTTTGGTAAATATATTATTCTCTTGTAAGGACTAGAATAAGCTCAGTGTAAACACAATTTAAGCGTAAGGCACATCAAGTTAAAAAAGGGGAGAGTAAGGAGGAGAAGTAGAACCAAGTGTGTTGTATTAATTCATTCTCAAAAGATTTCCTTCCCTTTTTTTCTTCTGAATAGTGTCTTGCCTTACACAGTGTGCAGCTTGACTGCATTCGTACAGGTTCTTCCTGCGCAGTGAATAATAAGGTGTGGTTGGGAAGCCTGTTAGCATATGACTTCTGACATTATTTAGGCATGCTTAAAACTCAAATATCTTTCTCCCCATGAGGAAATCAGTCTGGTTAGGGCTAGTAGTTGTAGCCTGCAAGTAATCATTACTATTGTAATGTGCTTAAAGCATTTCATGCTGCATGCTCGTTGTAGTGTATCCCCTGTGTGCCAGTGAGTGATGGTTCTTGTGCACTCACTGGTAAATTTTGTCAGCTGCATCAGATGTGAGCAGAGTGCTCAGGTAAATTAAGCCTGCTGCATGGTTTCAGGTACCTGAACGGTTTGAATAAGCCATCCTTTTGAGAAGATAATATGTCAAAAAGTCTCTTGAGACTCAGGGGAACAGCCGGTACTCTGCCAAGGAGTATCTCTGTGAATCAGCAGCTCGTGCTGCTCAGTTGTTTAGTTCAGCTCTTCAGCTCGCTGCTGGAATCAGGTGCTGTACGGGCCGTTTGCAGAGGCGTCTGATCTGGCCACAAAACAGGCGGTATTCACCACTTGAATTTAATATACACGTGACTACGGGGGGACTATGAGGGTGCAGGAAAAAGGGGTATTGCAGAATCCATGGCAGCTTTTATAGTATGACTAGGTATGTATAAAAGGAGAAGTCTGCATCACATCGGGGTCTCAGAGGCCCAAATGTAATTTCTAAATTACTTTTGGCATGTGTCTTTACCAGGAGAGAGATTGACTTTGCTGTAGATTTGCTTCTGTGTACCATTTGCTTACAAGGCTTTACTTGACCTCCCAGCTTAGCCTTTCTTCCTTTGCAGTTCAACATAACTATGTTTAAACTGTTTTTTTCCTTGCTAATATGCAGCTCTGATTCAGGAACATCTCAGGCTGGAGCGTGGCTGTGGTACTAACTAACTCCTAAGCCCTGGCCATGATTGAGAAGCAGGATTTCCCAGTCCTGTGTTGTAAGATGTGGTGGGTGCAGACTGGTGCTGGAGTCTCTGGAGCACGATCCCAACTTTACGCTTTTTTCCTCAGAACTTCTTGTTACCCCCACCAGCCTGGTTTGTGGACTGACTCCCTGTGCACTTACTTTCCTTGTCTTCCCTGCAAGAGCAAAAACCTTAATCCCTTAGTGCGATGTCTGATTGGCTGGGTACTGATTTGGAACACAGCTGTCGCCTGTTATTTCGGCAGAAATCGCTTACCAGCGTTGCGTAACGTGTTGTGTGCGTTGTCCCCTCAGTGGAGACGAAAATCTTATTTGCGTCTCTTCCAGTCACCTTCCTGCTAGATCTGTCTGGCAAACAAAGGACCAAAAGCAGCAGCTCGCACTCTCTGGAGAGCAGGAGTGATTTCTGCAGATGTGAATCCCTAAAATACATTCCCCAGTTTTCTTCACGTTATTTTAAAACTTAACATAGCAGCCCTGCTAGCTGATGGCAGGGCCAAAAAGAAGTAAACAAACTTAAACTGGAAACTCATTTTCTTTCTTCTGCCAGACCCTGGTTCTAGCTTGCTACGGCTTCATTTAATTGTTCTTCACAGGCAATTGTCTGGGTTCCAACTGCAAAACCTTTTCTTGGACCCACTCAGAGAACACCTAAATAAGTGCTGTTGGCGCTGGGAGGTGTGGACGGTTACGATTTGCATTTTCAGCTGATACGCGAGTCAGCCATTTTCCCAATCGGCTTTTAAATTCCCTTCGGAGAAGGCAGCTCTGACATGGTTTGCGCTGCACAGGGAGCGCGTCCTGCGGTTCGCCTGCCTTGGCAGGGCCGCGTCATCCGGCGGTGCTGGTGTTGCACAAGCGGACTCGTAATTTAACAAAGGCGCCGGGTTTCTGAAGGAGTAGGTATGTCGTGTGTTCTTCAGGATGAATTACTTGGTGTTTGAAGTAATACTCCTTGGCATTTCAGAGAGGTCTGTTTCCCTTGGTTTTTGAAGTGTTTTTGATCTTTTTTTCATTACTGTCAAGATATTTCTGGTTTGTTTTCAAGAATGTATTGCCCCTACTTAAAAAAACAAAACAAACAAAAAAAAAACCAAAAACAAACCAAACAAAAAAACCTCACACAAAAACAAACAAAAAAAACAACAAAAACCAAAACCATCAAAAAACTAAAAAAAAAGTTACCTGATATTGGCTACCTACCTTGTATGCTGTTTTCAGAAAACTGCAAAGATGTTTGTCTCAATTTAGAGATGCTTTCTTTCTCCACTTTTTCCATCTGTTACCCTCATGCTTGCTTCATTTACTGTTTATTTATTGTTTTCCCAGCTTGTCAGCAACAGCGACTCAGACTCCTGCACCTTGAGAAACTGTGACCAGCCTTAAATCTTCCATTCATGTACTGGCTAGTGCTGGTGGTGGTTTTCCATATTAATGGTTGACTACCCTTCTCCTGTGCTTTGATCTCTGATTTAAAATAAACTTTCTTCACCCAGCTTGTAGTGTCTTTTTAAAACTTAATCCCTGCTCTGGATGAGGGCTTCCTGTAATGATCCCAGTTTTCCGAAATCTGGGATATTTAGTTCAGTAGCATTCAGTACAAGCGAAAACTGCATGCTAGATAGCAAGCATTAAATCTAGATACCACTATTTGTTGTTGTTGTTTAGATTGACCTTTTTTTAAAAAAAAAAAAATCTGCTGTGCGTTGTGAGCTTTGGAAGGGGTGTTGGTGTGTACTGGGGAATACAGGGGAGTTTTTTATCCAAACCTAAACTCCCTGCTGCTGAGGATAGCCTCTGCGGCTAGATTATAGGAATTTGTGAAAAAGACTTTTTGTTACCCTGCTAGAATTTCTCTGTGGGATACCTGTTGGTTACCTTCACTGGATTTCAATTTGCTGACAGCTTTCAGAGTTCAGTTTAGCTGGGGAAAGCTTTAAGAGGCTTAGGCTTGCTGATGGCTCCCACTTCGTTTTACCCAACCTGCCTCCTTCTACCTTGAAATGTTTCTCTGCATAATTTATAGGGAAGCCTTAAGTTACCCATCAAGAACCATGTTTAAAAACACGGAAAACCAGTGTGCCAGACTGGCAGCAGTGGTGCAGCGCTTCCGAGCGTCTCATGGGGCAGCTTCTGAAGGGTCCATGCAGCTCTGCGCGCTGCGGCAGTTGGGACGAGGCGCTGGCCAGTGCTCCCTCCTGATGCCCAGCCCTACATCACTGAGCTCTGCTTAATCCATAATCTCTTGCATTTAAATTGGTATCTCCAGGCTTTCTTGAAAGCTGTGTGTCTGCTAGGATTCGATGCGTATATGGCCAACGCTTCACCTGGTACAGTTTAGCAGGGTGCCTCAGCGTGCTGCTCTGAATCTGTAGATGTACCCTTCAGTTCTTTAAATATGGATTTATTCATTTATTGACTTATTTTAACCTAAGAACAAATTTACACCAATAAATCAGTGAATACAGTTAGACTGTGGGTAGAAGTTTACAAAGAGCTGCAGTGGTTTTAAGTTTTTAATGCTATCCCCAGCTGCTGAAATCTTTCCCTGTAAAAAACCCTGAGGGCACAATCACCTGGCTGTTAAATACAGAGCTTGTGCGAACCTGCCTGACTTGGCGTGGGTCAGAGAACCCATTTTACCAGCAGAAACTACCTGGACAGTGCCTGGGCTGTTACTACCCAGCCAGTGCCATTTTGCTCAAAGTGCTGAAAGCAGAGGTACAGAAAATAAAATCTGTATGAAGAAGTAGCAAACGCTTCTGCAGACGCTGGGGATTAAGAAGGGCTTATGCGGAGAAAAGGAGTAATTCAGACAGTGCAGCAAGGCTTTTTTATTTTGGTAACTGTTAACCTTTCCCCTTCTGAAATCGTTAACGATAGTGAAGTTGATTATTAGTAATATGTTTACTGAGACCGAAGCAATGTTTTCAGAGTTAACTGTCTGAAATATCTTTCATTGTTGCTTAAGCATAGCTACTTACACATCTAGACTGACGTGCTGTTTAATTCTCTGCTTCATTATTATGTTTTAATAAGATGACTTTTTTAAATCTTTCAAGCATTCTTAAAATGGACGGCAAAGTAAGTACATCAACTGTGTTAGAAGTTCATGTTTTAAAGTTTGCACTAGACGTAATTAATTTGTATCATAGCAACAGTAGCAAATGCAGAGTATATGTTCATATTAATTTGCTTTATCTTCAGAAAATACTTATGTAACTATTACATCTGAGACTGAATTTATCTCACTCTGGAGGTGTAGAAAATTCGCATTTAACAAATGTGATTCAGAGTTTTTGCAGATGAAACTGTTTCGTAGTGTATTTTTACTGTCACTCAATCCTGAAAAGGAAACAAAGTAGAAAAAGTGGTAGCACAGTGCCTGAAAACCAGAAATAAACTGCAGTGAAACACAAAGATCAGTAAAAACCCCAACTAGTGCTTGAACCTAGATCTTGCTGTGGACTAACGTGCACGAGTGGGGACAAGTGTGTCTCTGTGGGGATTTCCAGTGCTTCTGACTGCACCCAAATCAAAGGTAGGGTAAAATCGCCCAGTTCCAACTTGTGAAGGGGCTGACCTGAAACAACGCAACTTGCAAAACTGCCCATGTAAGGAAACTGTTGGATTTTAGTCTTTTGGTGAAGCGTGTGTCTGAAGTGAGCTGTTGGCAGATTTCCAGAACAACTGTGATCTTTAGCACCAGAAAACAGAACAGGTTCTCTGGTGGGAGTAGTAATATTTGAAGTAAGTTTAGGGAAGTGTGCTGCACTGACCATGCTGCTTCCTCACATGGCCCTAAAATGGCATTTTTCAAGCTCCTGGTTTTAGGTAATGGCCATGTTCCTGTGTGTCACAGCTTGAGCTACTGCAGGTAAAACTTGTGAGCTTGTGTCTTTACTCAAGCACCTGGCTTTTAGCTGTAAAATGCTAGAGTAATAACTCTTCTGTGCTTGGAAAAGTTCATCCTGAGGCTTGTGCCGCAGCGTTCCCTCTTCTTGCTTCACTGTGGTTAGGCTGGTCTTAACTTCAGCAAGTCAGCTTGACCTCTGTGGACCCTATCGCTTAATTTTGTTTCTCTGTTAATGCTGTGTCAGATTTATTGTGGCATCTGTTAGAAATTATTATCCAGAGCGGTTCTGAAGGTAGATTTAGTCTTAAAAGCCCTTTTTTTTTTTTTTTTACTTAAAGATTTCTTTCTGCTGTGCTTGTATTTACTTACTATTTCTCACATTTGACCAAATTCCAACTTCAGCATTAGTTTACTGAAATAGTTTGTCCCTGGTTCCAGACTTGCCATGATCTTAGTTAGCAACATGTAACTTATTCACTGTTAATTGTAGGATAAGTACAATCATCCATAAAACTTTTTTTTAAATGAGTGTGTGCTAGGCTAGCTGTTTACAGTTCGTGTTTGCCCTCTGCACTTTGTCAGAGCTGTTGTCAGTCCTTCGAGAGACTGTGCTGCTTGCCTGCCTCCCTTCCTCCCTCCCGCCAAGATAAACTCTACCAGGCTTTGACTAGATCATGTTCTCTATCAGTCACCCTGATTCTTTATTACTGATTTATGTCTCTGTAGTACATTAGTTTTATTTCCAAACGAGTTAAGATTTAACACAATATGATGAGGAAGTGCACAGATGTAAAGACTACCTTTTTTCTCTATCTGCTTGCACGGTTATCTACAATCTAGTTAGTTTTCAGGGCACTGACCTAGAATCAAATCCTTTTCTAGAAAAAAATGCCACATCAATTTGCAATCCAAAATGCTCTTAGTAAAAGTTGACTTCTGTAGGTTACCTGTTCTCTCAAGACATACTTTCAAAAATGGTTTATTTTCTTTTTACCCCAAATTTGTCTTTACATCTTCTCTTGCTAAGGCTAGTCTGGATCCTAGGCCCTGAGGGAGAACGAGGCATGTTTTAAACATCAGGACTACTGCAAAGTTCTGAGCTAGGCCCAGATGTCTGCCTTTCAAATGAAAGGGCTCTGATTTTGCCAAGTACACTTCAGCCAACCTTGCTAATTTTCTGGGAACAGCTGCTCTGTCCTCTGGGCTACTGTCAATCTCCCAATTTATTCAAACTCTGTCCTCGCAGGTTAAGACAAATAATAGCAACAAGGCTAAAAGATTAGATTGCTCTTTGTTGTTGGTCCAAGCTTCTTCCAAGTTCTGTCTTGCCTAATTGCCTGCTGTGACTAATGGTTCTGTGCTGCTTCTGCTTTTTTCATTATTAGTTCCAACATCTTTGACACACTGAGTTCTTGAACTTTTTCCCCTCCTGGCCTTTATTTCAGATTTCGCAAGGCACATCTCGGACAGTTTCAGCTTGATCAGCAGTAGGTAACGTGGCCTAGCTCTACAGGAAATCATACAGGCAGGTAGTGCCAGTGTTCATCTGCTCTATCACGTTTCTCTCACAGTTCCCCTCTGTGAGAATGCAGACAGAATTCCTTTACACATGCAAACTCATTTACAACTTTGGTTTGAACCTAAGTTACCGGTGCTAGCACCTTTATATCCCAGGTTTTTGGTACCCAGAATTTCAGCTGAAGAAACCTAAAAAACATTACAATCAATCATTTATGCTTTCGAGCGTGATCTTGAGGACTTAGGCTTTTGTTTTCTTTGCAAAGACTCATATTTTCTTATAAAACAAGCTGACTGACGTTTTTACAGGTCCGGGTGACTCCTATTTTGTCTGGAAGAAGAACGGACAGCAGATGAAGGCATGCATCACTGAGCAATCTCATATGCTGTTTGATGGCAGAGTGCATGTTCTGAGTTGGGTGAAAGATTCAGTATCAGAAAATACAGAATACAAATGTTCATTCATCTCTAAAGTTGGGAACACAACGTCAGAAGTGCTTGTCACAGTGGAAGATAAAGGTAGGCTAGTTTTGAATGTACGCCATGTTTGGCCTGATCCTGATACAAATAAAGCTCTGTAATTTTCACCCATAAAACGTGTATCTGAAGATGGTAACTCTTGCTTTTACTGTATTAGTATCCAATCCAGTTGTTTATGAAGAGGTTTTAGAGCCATAAAAATTCCTTCTTCTACCCCCTCCCACACAGGACTAACCTGCAAATTAGCAGTTATGATCTAGAAATGAAACCATAACTGCTACACTAATGGAGACAAACTGGAAGTCAGATGAGTACTAGGGAGTTAAAAATAGGTACTCTGCCAGAACTCTTCAGTCATGTAGAAAAATTCTGTAATGCCAACGAAGTCAGATGATGAAGAGAAACCCCCACCACCCACGAATCTTTAAAAATCACATGATCTGTAAACCACCTGGAGGTGAGTTCCTACCTCTTCATTTGGACACAAACTGGGCCAGAGGTCATCTAGCTAACTTCAGCAGCTATGCAAGATCTCTGGGTACCCACAACTGGCCGATGCAATTTGACCATCACTTACAACCAGCTTTTGAGAAGTTATCCAGGCCTGGAGAAGGTCTGGACAGCAGGAGCAATGAAGTCGATAGAGTATGGATGTTACTAGCAGGGTGGAGGAAAAAGTAATTAGCTGGTTAATAACAAACATGAATTTGTCAAGAACAGTTCAACCCGTCCTTTTCCAGTAACAGAAAAAAAGCAGCAGGAGTTACCCTAGCTGTCTTGCCATCACTCCAGTTACTTTGAAGTCTGTCTCGGAAGCAGAATGAAGAGCATCTCAGTGAAACTACTGTAGATGTAAAACAGACGGAGGCTTTCACTGTGCTCCAAAAGCACTATATACTGTTGATCGTGTCCCAAAGGATAAATAGAAAATACTACATCTGTGTATGTCACCACCATGTTATGTTCTGCAAGAAAAACTGGCAGACAGCATTAGAAAGATTCAGTAAAATAGCCCTTCTTAAGTTCTCCGTGGAATAAAGACTACGTAATGTTACCAAAAAATGGGACATTACAAACTGGACATAGTCAGCTGTATCACATCATTCTTCTCCCCAAGCTCGGTACGATCTAACTGGAGCACTCCTGTGCTCCTTAGATGGGTTTGAACTCTTTAACTTGTAGGTTGTATTTTCTAGACCCTGAATCATAGATAAAGGCATTGAATCTGTTTACTCTGGAGGCTACAAGGTTTGCTGCAGAGGGGAAGAGACATGGCCATTTGAATAGGACTTATTTCCAAATAACAAGAGAGCAGGTAGAGCAAAACAAAGAACAAGATGATGGTTTTTGTTCCTTCTAGCCCAGCCCTCCACAGGAAGTACTGCTACCAAACAGGTATCAACTTACTTCATCATTACGTAGTTAGCAATCATCCCATGTTCAATTCTCAGATAGTGCTGGTCAGGATGGATGGACCAAAGAATTTGAAACCTGGAGAAGTGCCATCAGTGAACATGACAAGATGATGAAGAACTGGCAGAAAGCATGGGTAAGAATTTTTGGAAAAGGCATCTCCTACAGTGCTTCTACACTACAGTCCCCAGTTTTATAAATGGCCTATGATGCTTCTGCAATTGAATGTATTTATATAACAAAGTGATTAGTGTTCCTGTGTATGTCATCATTCTTTGCCCTCTTGGCAGTAAAATCTGCTCAACCCATGACATAAATGTGTTATGGTTATGTCAGCTTGCTCCTTCACTCCACTAACCAAGTGCTAATCAGTCAGTAGTTCTCATCCCACCCAAAACACAGTCTGTGAATACTGAATGTAGTACATTAACTTCATCACAGCTATAGACTAATTGGATTGCAGAGGCTGCTGGGCTTCATAAATGGTACTGTCCATCAAAGCTGTCCTTCGTTTAAAAAAATACTCCATAAGTAGCTTTTAATGTTTTTCCCTAACAGAACAAAGATTACTTCTGATAACATCTGGATATGACACATGCTTGTTGCACGTACAACAGTTAGCATAGCCAACCTTTAAACACCATTTTAACTGTTAAAGCAATATTAACACATCATTCTGATTTTTTTCTTCTTCAGGAGAGCTGCAACAAGAAAAACAGCCTCTAATGGACAAAGGGATGAACAGACTAGAAGGAGAAATGTATGCAGGTTAAAGTACCCAGTACTCTTAACATCGCAGCATTCAAAGAGGTATTTGCAAGTACTAGTGCTGACATTAAAACCGATATTCAGGAGAATCACCTGAAGCTTGAGGTAGACGGGGATATCCTTACTGCACCAAAGCATAACTAAGCTACATGCTATGAGAGAGGCCACCCATCCCATGCTGAAACTCCCTCTGGCGTTCTGATGCCAGTTATTTCAGCTTCATGAATAAAAGTGGTCTCAGTAAGACTTGTGTTGCTCGAACAATATAATATGATGCATGGCTTCTGTTTTGAGTTCATTAAGCAAAACTGTTAATTTTGGGCTTGAGGATCTTGGCATATGATTTAGAGATTAATAGTAAGATGTGGATCACATTTATTTAAAGGCACTTCAACTCACCCATTTATTTTCTTTGAATGTGTTTATCCTTATACTCTGTTTCCATTGTTTCTTTCTGGTGTCAGCAAGTTCATTTGTTCAAACACATTTCCTTTGTTAATAAAGTTTTTGTACCAAATAAAGAACTTCTGGCTAATGCTCAAAACCGATCATTACAAAGCACCCAAGTTAAAGCAGCCTCTTGTGTTTTTGCAAATTATTCTTCTATATTTGAGATAACGGTGGTAGCTTAAAAAAATTCTATGTTGAATGAATTCTATTACTAGTGAACAACTGCAGATTGAAAATCCACAGCGAAACTGTTTTACTGCATTACTGTTCAGAGTTTTGTCCTTCTGAAACTAATAAACAAAAGTCTGAGGATAATTCAAGTTTTCTGTCTTGCTTGCTTCCAGACTGATAAAGTAAGATGCCACCTAGGAGGCACTACAGCTTGAATCCATGGGGACAGCTGCTCCTAGCAATAGCAGAAAGCTTCATACTTACCCCTAAGTTATCCCCTATCCCCTGCCTGGTAAGATTTAGATTGTTTCCCACGTTGAAGGAAGCATCTTCCTCACTCTGAGACTTTCCTGAATGACCTCCCCCCTCAATACCAGACCACCTTGTGGTCAGACATGCAAGGTGAAAACTCTTATACACAAACTATCTTCCCTATTCTTCGCATTTGCAATCATACATTAATGTTGATGCAGACTTCTGCCACCAATGTTCAGAGGGAATTTTTCCCCCACTGTTTCTCTTATGACCTCTTTTATGGCTAAGGGACAACTATAAAAAGACTTTTCTCGAATTGTCCATCCTCTATTTATTCCATAGATTTGAAGCAGACTTAGTTCAGCCTGAGTTGGGAAGGTAAGGCTTTGTAAGACTGAAGTCACAGTTTTAGATGAGCGTAGCCGAGCTTTGCCTTGTTTCTGCAACAAAGTACTGCAAGTAGTATAAAAAAGATTGCCAGATTTTTTGTTTAGCTCAACTTTGTGAAAGAACATCTGTGTAACAGAATTAGTTAACAAAGCTGTGACCACTTACAGTGAACTCTTTTGCTGCATTTTCAGAACAGGGAATAACTCCCTACAATTCTGAACCTGTAATATTTCCAAAGTAACTTTTCATGCTCTTCTACACTAAGACAAAATAGAAAATATGGCCCAAAACCCCACAAGCTGCTTACGTGATCTTCACCAACTGATCCCCATTTCGTGCGGTGACTAGGTTTAGCAGTTTCAGAGTTTCAGATGTATATCAAAAGTGGCACAAGTATGCATAAATCACAGCTTACCTCTGGGGATCAAGGACATCTGCTGGCCAAAACCATCTTTCATCACTGTGATCCTTCACGCTCAATTTTCATTTAATATTAGAAGAAACTAACACAAAAAGGTCATCATCATAACTACTGACCAACTGTGCATTTCAGCTTAAGGCTGGCTTCCCTTTACCAACATTTTTCCTCAAAACTGACATTTCAAGTATCATTAAGAGCCCATCAGAGGAGTTTTCACTTAAGTCACAACCATAATTTATAGAATCAATATATTGTAACAGATTTTATTTGATTTACATTCTACAAAACTTTTTAATTTCAAAATTATTTAAAGTTTTTATATCACTTCTAACTTCACAAGGCAGCTACTTTCCAAGTTACTGCACTACATATGTTCAATGTGGTAAAGCACTTACGGACACCCTTCAGAGATGCTTGCAGCAGCACATGGCATCTGTATCACCTTTCAGGACAGAAGTTACTCGTGCATCCTCCAATTACTTTCTTTAGGCTTGTCATCCTATGTCTGCAACTTGCAAGCAACAGTATTTACATAAGATATTCCCACTAAGGTGCTCCACCACCATTATGAGCACATTTTGTTTTTAAATCTTTATTTCCTGTAAGATATACATTTTTATTTCCTCTAGGATATAAATTTTCCCTTAGATACAAACTGAGATCGATCAAAAACTCCTACATATATACACCGACACAACCCCATACTGAAGGAAGGAGAAGTCTTAACATGGAGGAGGTACAGATAGGAGAGCAGGCTGGCACATTTTCTGTCCTTCAATATCCTCTGACTTCAAAGCAGGACTAGTCTCAGTAGCAGCAGAAACATCATCGTTGTACACTTAATCAACTTTATAAAATTTCTGAACTGAGAATTTTCACTTCAGGAATTTCAGACCTTCATAGTCAATGCTCTCTGCTTCACGCCTGCTGTATGATCCCCAAAGAACAAAATACCACACAGAACAGCTAACTGGGAACTCTGTCATCATGGCCTTCCCTAACTAGTTTTGATCAAGCTGCCTGCCCAGAATTGATTTCTTGCTGACTGGAAGAAATTTACATTGATGCCAGCCTGCCCATTTGAGCAGGTTTACTTGGAAGAAGAAAACAAAACCAAACCCACAACCAAAACAGAGTTGGAGTTCTTTAAACAACAGTTACAAATAAAAAGCAACTCCCTGCAAGCCCAAACCTCCTGGCTCGTGGCATCTCTTCCCAAACAAAATTATCTTTCTAGCAAGTTCTTTTCATATATTGTACCACGAACAACTCAATGCTAGTCCACAAAACCACTGAAGTATGCCAAGCCAGTTCAAGTGGTTCAGGGCTAAGACAAGTTGCTCTTGTCATCTACTATAGTAATCAGCCAAATACACAGAATATAAAAGCATTAGCCAGTGCGTCATGTGCTCCAATGTGTATTTTGCTTAAAGGGATCCAGAATAGTTTACTTAATTGACTTCATATATTTCTTGCATTATTTTATTTTGCCACCTTCTTCCTGGGGGGGGGTCTAAAAAAAAAATTTAAGCCCAGTAGAATTAGATCTGGATTTACTGATGTTCTTCTGAATTCTTTATCACCATGTCAGCAGCTGCACTCCTTTCCAGTTCCAGTGCATATGGGTTATACTCTTCTTCAAGTTTTCTCTTCCAGATTTTAACTAGGGAATATCAGAATTAAAAAAACAAAACAAAACCTGTTATTGTATAATACTTGAGGAAAAACTTAAAATCAAGAGTCACACTGATTCTCTACTTCCTCCTCGAAAGTAAGTGCTTAGGTAAGTCTGCACATGCGTGTGTTGGCATGCACACAACGCAACATCAGATGATGCATGAAAGAATTCTTTCAGAGTGATGGGATCCACTGAGGTCCTTGTGTCCAGCCCCCGACTCAAGTAACTCTGAAGGTGTATACAACTTTAAAAAAGTGAGAAGTTTTCAGAACTTTCAATGAAGTTTTAAGTTGCCCGGTATCTGTGATGTATCTTCTTGTCTGGTGACTGTATGAGCAGAGCCGGAGGAATGTGTTTCTAGAAGTGGAAAGCCTTTACAAAACAGGAACACTTTTGGACAGAAAGATGCATCTCAACCAGGCTTCAATACAAAACTTAAGTCCACCATAGTTATAGAGTATGCACTTGTAGAAGAAAAACTAGAGAGTATTTTCTAACAAATAGAAATAATAAGGAGCTCTGTTAAACCTCCTTCGACAAAGCAATGAGTACCACCTGCCATCAGTGCATTTTGGAGAGCAACTGTCTCTAAGACTTTCTGAGCAAGAGCCGACCTCAGGTTTATAAAATTAGGGGCGGGGGTAGAAATCACAGAAAAACAGAAATTCTCCCCTTACTAACCACTGAAGTGTCAGGTGTCATTTGTTTCAGTGAAAATGGTAGAATTGAAGAGCACTCTGAATGAAAACTGAATGAAAAACAAGTCAGTAAATACTCACTATAATTTGGTACATCCTCATCAGAGTCCTTAGAAGATGTTTTACCAGTTTCTGATAAGCCATTTTTTTCATATTCAGTCGTTAAGATGCTGGATTGGATTTCTCTTACTCCACCTTTAGCTTCTTCCTCTAAAGCCGCTATCATATCTTTGTAGGCCTTCCTGGCCTCTGTTGTCAGTTGTACCATTCTATGAAAATGGTCCTATGAAAATATAAAACATTAGCAGAGCTTAAACCATACAGCAACTTTTAACATCTCCACGAAAATCTGCAGTGAATATTTAGAACGTGTATCTTCATAAATAAAAGTTGAGCACCTAAGTATGTATAAAGACATAAAAACAAATAACTTACAAGCATTTAGAAAATGACCTAATTTGCTTGAAAAAAAAAATTGGAAAGAGATCTAGATGGAGAGGATGTCAGGAAGAGATGGCCAAACTACTTCTTTGAACAGTGCTGAGTGGCTGTAATTCTGAAACAAATTTTTCATATAAATCCACCGACCTGGGATAAAGAGTACAAGTGTACACAAGCAAAGCAAACGAAACCTGAACATCAGAGTACTTTTTCATCCCCTTACAGGTAAAAACTAAAGCCAAACAAAAAATACAAGCCTATACCTTTCAGCTTACCTGAGCCCCATCATAGCTAAAAATTCCCACCACGCTCACAGGCACCGCTTTGTTCACACAGCGGCCTAGGGCCTTGCGATTCAGGGCAAAAACAAACGGGATATTCTGTTCACAGGCACAGTCGATAATGTTGTGTAGAGTCTCATCCAGCCCACCTGGAGCAGACAACAGAGACAGCAAACAACGACACTGTTCAAGCTGGTTGTAACTACGGGACAGTACTGTTACAAGATTGCAAAAAAATGCCCCAAGATTATGGGTACATTTTGAAATTACAAAAGTTTACAGGGGAATAAAAAAACCCCATGGCTCTCAATAACAGCGCTAGATCTCAATTTTTAAAGGACATTTTCACACTTTTAAAAAATTCTTAATTAGAAGTATCCTTAGACTGCTACTATTCTGTATTTTGTTATATAGTCTAATCTAGTACTAAAAAAAAGCCCCAGCTGCTAAGAAATTATTTAAAAGTTAATAGAAAGTAATGACAGTAATTACAACAAACTATCAGTGACAACTTATTGTCAATCTGTGACCTAGAAGAGACTGATACAGCAGGACTTCTCGTGGTGGTGCAGCTGGCATCAGCAGCCTTCATCTCTTCTCAGCTGTGCCAGTGCAGCTGCACTGCAAATCGGTAACTGAACAGAACCCAGTTTCAGGTAACTTCTCCCACCCCAGACAGTCTCGACTCAGCTCACCCTTCAGCTGCAGAGCTGTAAACAATCTGAAGGCAGCAGGCATCTTTACATGAATTCAAAGACTACTCAAATAAGTTCCTCCCATAATAATACTGCTACCAGTCTGCTTTTTTATATTTCTTTTATTAAACAAACTTTTTTTTTTTTTTTAGTTATTTACCCTTTGACTGAATCTTTTCACAGTTAGGAGAGATGATGACACACTTCAGTTTTTTCAGCTTCAGATGTTTCAAAACTTCTCTAAGGCCCATAACAAGCCTGCGTTTTATCTTGGCCTTCACCGGGTCTTTCTGATACAAGCGATCTTGGAAACGAACCAGTTCTTTCAAGAGATCTGTCACACAACTGTCAACTTCTTTACTCAGTACCTGGCTGCAATAACTGAAAGAAAGAATCAATCAAGTGTTAAAAACCCTAAAATTACAAATAAGTAACACAAATATGTAATATGTAAATTATGTAAAATATGAACAGTTTACCTTCTATTCTATGTCATCATCTTTTTTTCTATTTCTACTCCAAACAACACTTGTTATATACATGAAAATAAAAATGTACTGAAGATTTTTTTCAATGGCTGAGAACTTACAGAAAGTTTTGTTACTTGTGATATCTGGCTCCCCTACCAAACTATACTAAAAATACATACACACACATACAATAAACCTACATATATATTTTATACCAATAAATACATATGCACGTTTTTCTATTGAAGCATTTGTCTGAGGGCAGTTATTACCTATATTACCTACATGAATCAACGTACAGCAAGTGAAGTATAAAATTCTAATTTAGTTCTATAAACGCAAGGCTACTCATAACAAAGATGGAAATCTGGATCAAATTCCTCATCTCTGGGTTCCTATTTTTTGTCTGCCATCCTATTTCACTTACCACACTACTGCCTTCTGGTGTTCATAAGGAAAGGATTAAAATGGATGTAATTAATCCTTCTACTATTCCCTGGGAGAGATTAGGGTTCCAAATTATCTTCTTCCCCCATCTTATACACAAAGAATCATTCAGTAAAGACAGGTCCCAAAGAGAAAAACTAAAGATATCTCAACTGCACAGTCAACAGAAAGATGCCAAGTGGCAAATTCACATAAGATTATGTGAAGAGATTGCAAGATCTATCCTGGATCTTAAACATAAAATTATCTCAAAATTTTATTTAAGTTACAGAGTTTTTATTTACTATCTCCAGTTGATTTCACTAAGTCTCAAAGACAAGTCTACTAAAACACTGAAAATCTAATCTAAAGACACAAAATATTCTAAGCTTTGCTGAATGCTCTAGATCCTACAATAGGCAGAACCAAGTTGCCCTGTACATATTCAACCCTAACTGTGGTTTCAGTAAAAGAGTGTTGCATAGAAACAAACCAAGTAATTTTTAATACAATTAAAAGTTAAATTAGAGATGACATATGGCATGGGGAAGATAAAAAATGGCTGTATCAGTATTAACCTTTACTACAACATGAACAGCAAAAAGGCCAGTGGTGCCTTTATAGGAGGAAAACTGAAAGTTAAAACACTGCTTACAGAATCACAGAATCACAGAATAGTAGGGGTTGGAAGGGACCTCTGTGGGTCATCTAGTCCAACCCCCCTGCCGAAGCAGGGTCACCTACAGCAGGCCGCACAGGAC
>Ga0065711_1035216_pt1 | contig 22626 bp, 13 predicted proteins | sample Hoacrofraction12_FD_59098 | JGI IMG/M metagenome (GOLD analysis project Ga0065711, IMG submission 59098) | Hoatzin crop microbial communities from Cojedes, Venezuela - Epithelial fraction 12 v2 (version 2) | ecosystem: Host-associated > Birds > Digestive system > Esophagus > Crop | place... | reverse complement strand
TTCTTCCCTCTGAGGGTGACGGAGCACTGGAACAGGCTGCCCAGGGAGGTTGTGGAGTCTCCTTCTCTGGAGATATTCAAGACCCGCCTGGACAAGGTCCTGTGCAGCCTACTGTAGGTAACCCTGCTTTGGCAGGAGGGTTGCACTAGATGACCCACAGAGGTCCCTTCCAACCCCGAACATTCTGTTATTCTGTGATTCTGTGATTCTGTGATCACTTGCATATGTTGCTGTAGCAAAGCTAAAACCTGTGTCCTGACTTGTTTTGTCTAATGAAGTGTGCCGTGTAACTGGTTTCATAATCAGGTGCTTAAAGAAAACTAACACTTTGCTTAAGTATGCTGCATGCCACATCATAGATATTTAACGGCTTATATCTTCCTCGTAGTGATGCTTACAATTATTTCTATGGCACATCAGTGCCCACAAAATAAACGACAAAACCCTCCCCCAAACAAACAACTACAAGACCCATCAACATATCTAATACTATTTTAAATTTTATTTGACAGTTTAATCAGAAATGACCAATAGTGAGAAATAAGAGGTAATTTTTTTTACCCTCTTCATATTACAAATTATTTTTCTTATTTGGATGTGAGGCAAAGTTGTGAGGCAACACATAGAAATCAATCATTTCTCCATTCATGAATACTCGCAACTCTATTACCGTAAGTATCAATTAATGTTATTGACACAAGCAACTTGCTGGAGCAAAAGAAAAAAAAAAAAGAGCTATACCCATGCAAATAAAGAAAAAAAAAAGAGTTAAGAAATGCATCCTGTCTAGTCATTCATATGCAGAGATATTTTAGATAAGTAATAATTGCATTGTTTTAATTTGTTTAGGACAAAAGTAAATACAGTTTCTGTAGGTCTATATTTATAAAGCTATATCGATCCATCTCTGAAATATGCATGATTCTCATATGTATAAATTTTGTTAACTACCAATTTCAGCAAGAATGGATTTTCTACCTAGCTCCATTGAAACCAATGGTAAAAAACACACTGACTGTATTGAGGCTAGTTTTTCAGTCATCAGAACTACTTTAACCAAACTAAATGATGTCATCTTTTGTTGTTGAAAAGAAAGAACATATGCCGTTGTGTCAAATGTGTTCCCATTTATGTTTTGAAATACTGGCTGCTGAAAGCTTTGCTGAGGTCTAAACAGAAACATTTATCCCCCCTTCCCCCATACGCACACACAGTTTCTTACAGCTCCTGTTTACCACCCAGAGAGAAGGATCACATTTCCACTCCTCCCCTGCTCAGAGAGTATTTCAGAAGCTTTTTGAATAACTCTTGACCTCACACATAGGAGGTATTACTGCAGAAGGCTTCTTTAGTTTTCCTCTGATACCTACTTCTGGGTAATCTCAGGCAGATCTGTAATTAGGATTATTGAAGAATGCTGTCTTTAGAGAGCTATTATTTTTCTTCAGATATTCTTGTGAATGATTATTAGCAAAAGTTTTAAGTATGCCCTCCCTCCATACTTTATAGGAGCCCTGACCTTCACCGTTACATCTGAAACATTTCGCAACTCCGCAGTAGCCAGGCTGTTGTGGGCAACAGAAACACTGTCAGAGTGCATTGTATTGCGAGTGTAGTCAGTTTGATAAGCGTGTGCGTGCTTTGGGGTTACTCGTCTTATGAGTACTAGCCATTCCAAGAGGTCATCTGGGGGACAAAGTTGATGGAAGGACCTCCAGCACTGCAAATACCTGATATTGCTGGAAATTCCCCATATATTCAGGGTAAGAGGCATCCGTAAACCCAGGCAGACCACTGGTCTTGAAAGGTTGATGCATACCAGTTTCTGCAGCAACAGTACAAGAGAGTAATGTAGTAATGAACACAATCTAGTTGTGTTCAACTGTCCAGCCTTCGTTGTTTTAGAAACTGTTTAAAATGGTGCACATAAGCACTGAGCTGATAGGTTGAGAAAGATTTTTTACAAGCTGGCTGCATATGGTACAGCAGAACAACAGAAACACCCAAGTTGGTTTCTTCCGGTGTCTGACCTGATCTCCTTTTATGCATATGAATATTTTCTCCAGTCCCCCATACGTTCTACAGAAATATCCCACATTCCTTTTCCTCCTGAGCTTATGCCTTCTGGATTTTTTGGCTATTTTTGAGAAGAAATGTATTCAACTTAATCATCATTTTCCTTTGTATTCTTCAAAATGAGATATTTCTTATCCAGCAAGGCCCAAAGAATAATTCCGTCTAGAGAGAATGTGGCCAAGAATTTTCCATCTTCAAAATGACTGTAGCTTCCTATTCTCAGCAGGTCCAAGGCTTCAGGCTGCCCTCAGAGAAGATGGTGACCCCTGTTTCAACATGGTCACCTCACTTCTTATCCTCAGTGCTCTCCATGAATTGAGCCTGACAGCACTGATCTAGGTGGAATTTTCACTAAGCTTCGCAAAGCCCAGATACTTCCAGGATGCTGAACAACAACACACTCATCTGCCTACACACAGAACTGAGGCATTACAGCATTGGACAACTCTGATTGATTGAATAGACCCTGAGGGCAGGACCCTATTACCAAACCAATGCTCAGAACTGATTAACCCCTTATCCAGTGTCAAATACAGTATGTTGCTGTAAGAACACTATAAATCATACGATAACTGTAGGGTCAGGCCTACCGTGGCCGTCTTACATGTCTTGCCTAAAGCCTACTGTTGGTTTTTCTAAACAGAGTATGTTAGTGCTATTGGGGCAGAAGGAAAATAGTACAGGAGCTTTCCATCTACATTTTTATTAATCAGAATGTTTTGTAGCTTGTTCGCTTTTTCACTTGTTTCTCCTGATCACAGAGGGGAATGAATTACATTCAAGACAAGGGGTATTTACGCTTTGGGACAGTTGCAGGAAAGGTTTTTAAATGGTACCAATACTCTTGTACCTTTGAGAAGTTGTTGTCTGCACCCAAGCAGTGATAGCCATTTAGCTTAACTTCATTTCAGGATTATCCTGAGAATTCTTAATTCCCACTTTTCTTCCTCTGAGTCCATCGCTTTTGAAAAGGGCAGCTATGTTACTTAGTGACTCACAAATAAATCCAACAGTGGGTTTAGGTGTTTTAAAAGCTAACTGCAATGTCAGCCATGCCCACACACCGTCTTGTAGAATGGAACCCACGGTTCTGTGTTCAGCACTTGCGCACCTTGTGTAGGCTGTTGGTAACATTCGCATTCCCTCAGAACAGTAATCAAAAAGTTGAGTAATTTACCAAGGAGACACCTGAAATTAGCAACAGATGATAGTAAAGAATGAAAAATATCCTGTGAAAAGAGTGTAATTTTACCTGTCCTCTAGGTTTAGAAGCCTAGCTCAGATCTCCTACTTGAAATTCATGGACTGTTATCCATTGTTCACTCTGCTTCGGCAGGGGGTTGGACTAGATGACCCACAGAGGTCCCTTCTAACCTCGAATATTCTGTGATTCTGTGGTTCTGTGATGCTCTCCTTAAAACAGGTGTCAAACTCTCTTTCAGAGAAAGACCAGGATCTGCATACATGAAAGCAAGAGCAGAGAATGTCCCTGTGACTGTGCTGGTGCTAGCGTTCCTGATAGTTCTCATTTATAGAGCAGCCCAATGGCTAATCCATTATGCTGGTAGCTGGGAGAGGGTAGGACTCTTGCTCCCACATCCACAGCTGTATACTTGCCATAATGTATAAATAATATAGATGAAGAATGAACCCAAGCAAGGACCAGGATCCCTGTTGTGTCCTTCTCTGAATGTGTGCCACGTTTCTACTTGTTTTCTCTCTCTGGCCCAGTGAATCTTGAAATGTCCTTTTTTTTTTTTTTTTGTGCTAGGGCAGCTGTGCAAAAGACAGTGGATAATGCACCCTCTGCTGAATAGCGCAGACTTAGCTTAGCACAGAGTACTGCGTAGGGCATCCCCTTGGGAGGCAGAAGATGTAATTACAATATCCTCAGACAGAGGAGAGGGCTGATTCCAAGTCATCCACTTCCTGGATGAATGCTTAAAGACAAGTGCCTGCATTATCACCTCCTTATGAAGGAAAATGAAAATGGCCCCTCATCTAACTGCACCTACCTTTATCAAGAGAGACATAAAGGGCAAATTTTTCAAAAATGGGTTTGGCCTAGGTCCTCAAAGACATTTAGGGGTTTGATTTTCTTTGATTGTAGGGGGAATTAGCTTCCAAAGTGCCTTTGAGGATCTGGACCTTAGAGATTTAAGATACTCAATGTCATTTATCAAATGTGGAATCGTAGGAGTCAGGCATCTAACGAGAACCCCACAGTCTATAAGTTTCTAAATTATTTATGCGCTTTGAAAATACTAGTCCTTTATCATGCGGGAAATCAGAAGAGATGACTGATGATCCTTTCTCATCTTAACATCCCTTGTAAAACTGGCTAAGATCATGTGAGCACTGTGATGGACACATCACAGTTATATATATGTCATGCATCCTGATAGATATTTTATATCTATATACACTTCTGATGGACAGTCAGTTTCCTTCCAATATGGCATGTGCTTTGATAGTCTGCTTTTTAATTATTTAAATTATTTCTGGATTTTCTGATGCTTAGATTTTTCAATTGTATGTATTTCATTTAAAAAAGAAAATTCCATGTATCTTTACATTGATTGTCTATGTTTTCTAAAAGTGCAATATTTCAGTATTGATTTATCTTAGCAGAATCAATTCTGTGAATAATGTCTGTATAGTCTACAGAAAGAAAATATTTGTGCTGTTCACCTTGAGTTTTGATTTCTTAAGGCTGATATATAACTTTCTGTTCCTGGTTTTAGTTGTTGGTTTGGTTTGTTGCTTTTTTTTTTAACCAGTAGTAATAGAAAAAACCCTTCTAGCCTTTTGACAATGCAGCTTTTAAAATAATCTCCAACTTTTAAGGGGTTTATGTTAAACATTTGCCTTCTCTCTCACTTATGCAGTTTAGGCATAAAGCTATTGACTGTAATTATGTGCTGAATATTTCCAGAGAGGTGAGGGTTATTTTTTTCTTTTTTTGTTGGATTATATTTTAGCTAAAATACTCTTAGAATTTCATGGTAACTTGGGATTTTTTTGAGATCCTTTGCTCCAGACATTGTCAATGTAACACTGATAACCTTCACCACCTGCTCAATGTTAGCCTACCTTTCAATGATAATTAAAGAGAATTCAGCATCTTAGAAACTCACATAGGCTCCACATCTGATACCAAAAGCAAGATTATATCTGCCTTATTCTACTCATATTTTATCCTTCTTCTTATTTTGATTTTTTTTTTTTTTAAGATTGTCTCCCTCTCTCTAGTGATAAGGTGGTTTGCCACCTTGAGGGCAAGACTCGGTAAATTCCCTATCATTAACATGTGATTCACCTTCCTGGTCTTGGGTCCCTTTCAGACACAACAAGCAGTATAAACTGCCTTTATCTTGTTTCTTATCTTCAGTCATTCTGAGATGAATCTTCTTCATGTAATCACTCTGTTCTTCAGTTTCTATGATGCATCCACTGCTTCATGTTAAATCTACCTTATAACTTCATGTATGGCCTGTCATGTAATTTTAAAATAAAACAGAGGAAGAAGTGTTTATGAAATTGAAAATGATGAGTAAGAAGAGAATTATTATACTTAAATATTATCAGGAGTATGAAAGGAACACAAAAACCAAGAGCTGGGAATATGGAAGTGATAGACTATCTATAGGTATTAGCAAAGATAACTAGGTGTTGTCTATAGAGCTATCTATTAGTACTAATAGGACTGATACATGGAAGGGTGGTTCTTCTAAAAGGAATATTATAACATCTATTTAAATTTGTAACTAAAAGTCAGAAAGGACACCAGAAATTTGAAGTTAGCATAGGTGTAATATTAGTGAATTACAATTGCATAATGGAGAACATTGTGGTGAAATTTATTGGATTTGGGAAAAATAAGAAAAAGTACAGATATTGGATACAGGTTTCTGAGAATTATGGAGAAAGAAAGAAAAACTCTTCTATTTGATTTATATTTGTATTTGGAGGGAAGCAGTATTTTGCTAAGAAATATAGATGAACTAAATAAAGGAAAATTAATCTTAAATCTTTCTTTCTGTGTTTATAAAAGTAGAAAAAAAAAGAATATAAGAGTAGTACCGATTTTGAGTAATTCTCTTCTCAATTCCATGTAGTATTAAGCCAGTGGATTCTTAACATGTAGAGGGTAACATGGTTTAGAAATCACTTAATTGAAGAAATTAAGAAATCTGTGTTCACATGTTTATAACTTTAATCAGCATTTACTTCCCCCCAGTTCCTTATTCTTCGGTAAGAATTTTCTGTGACTAAAACATGAGTAAATGAGCAGGCCTGTGTTTTTTTTCCTCTAGTGAAGGAAAAAAGAAAGAATTGTTTAACCACAACCTTCAGGCTGATATGCTGAGACTTGAGCTCCATTAGATTGCCCTCCCATGTTTCAGAGCGGCTCTTTTAAAGTATACTTTAATTAAGAATCAACATAATTTATATTTATGAAAGAAAAATGCAAGAAAGAAGAAACAGCCAACTCATTATTTTTTCAAAGGATCTGTCAATGGTTTCAAACTTTTTTTTTTCCCAGAATGCAAAATTGGAAAAGAGGAATGAACCCAAGTTTTTGAGGAATACATAGAAAAACATAAAGTTTGTGGAAGGCAAATAGGGGCAATAGAAATTAATCTATGTTAGTTCTTGTATGCTGAAGTAGTTAAGGAAATGAAAAGGGTTTAAAATTTTTTTTTTGAGGAAAAAAAAATCCTGGGAAGAAAATATGTCATTTAGTAAAAGAAGGAGAAGATGACTTCAATACTGGTTAAAAAATATTGAAATTCAGTTACCCTTTGAAAGATCTTTGTTCAGCAAGAGGCATACAAAATAAAGCTTATATAACTAGCAAATGATGACATTTTCAAATATATGTTGATAAAGACCAGACAAAAGAATACTTGGAGAAGTGGAACATTTACAAATTGTTCAGGCCAACAAGTAGAAAGGCAATTAGGAAATTCATTTGCTCTGCCACAGGCAATTATTTTTGATGAGACATAGAAACTGGACAACTACCAAAACACTACAGAGAAAAAGAACAACTTCCGAAGGGAAAAATAAGCAGTGATTTTGGCAAGTGTTTTCTGAAGATTCTCTCTGCATATCACTACAGTATTGGAAAAATATTGGGAGAGAAAGCTCACGGGGAATTAGGTCGCTCAGACATCCCGGAGAGCAGATCCCTTTTTACTCCTCAAGTCAAATTCATTCAAGTTATGTGAGCAGGCAGACACAAGTGAAAATAAATAAAATAATTTTCTGCATCTTCTCATTATCTGCCACTTAGAAAAGCTGCCTCAAACTTTATGAACAGTTTATCTTTGGTCTGCTGTGAAGCAGTACTTCCCTCACTGCAAACAAAGTAGAGGTGTGTCCTGGTTTCGACTGGGATAGAGTTAATTTTTCTCCCCGTAGCTGCTGTGTTTTGGATTTAGTACAAGAAGAATGTTGATAACACTGATTTTTTTAGCTGTTGCTGGGAAATCAAGGACTTTTTCCAGTTTCTCATATTCAGCTAACGAGCAGGTGTGCAGGAGCTGGGAGGCAGCACAGCCAGCCAGCCAGCCTAAGCTGGCCAGTGGAATTATTCCATACCATAGACGTCATGCTCCGTTTATTAATGGGGGTTGGCTGGGGGGGCAGGAATTTGCTCTTCTCTTTTCCGTGAGTTCGAATCCACTCTGGTCCAGTAGTTTGAACTTTTCAAGGCATTTGGTCTTTTTCGGGAGTTTGGTGAAATTCGCAGTTTTCCAGGTTCTGCAATTGCTGCTCAGGGACTGGCTGCGGATCGATCGTCAGGTGGTGAGGAAATTGTATTGTATATAGTTTGTTTTGCAGATTAATTTTTATCATCATTATTATGAGTAGTGTTATTAGTATTAGTATTTCTTTTGTTTTATTATTGAACTGCCTTTATTTGAACCCATGAGTTTTACTTTTCATCCATTTCGCCTCCTCATCCCGCTGGAGGGCATGGGGAGGGGTGAGCGAGCAGCTATCTAGTGCTCAGTTGCCAGCTGCTGGGTTAAACCACAGCAAGGTGTAACCTAATCCTCAAGAACCTAAAGTTCTAGAGCAGCAGGGAGATTTTGAAGATGACATCTTGTTAGACAGAGACGATAACATTTTTCTGCATGTAAAATGAATGGCTGAAAGAAAAGCAGTAGAAGTCTGAATTCTAGTTAAACCTCTGACACGATGTCTCGTGAAATGTTGTTCTCCAAATTAATCCACAATCTGAAATGTGACTGCAGAACTGTAAAGCAAGAAAAACATGAACTGCCATAGGCTGAAAAGGGAGAACCTTAGTGAGGGATGACAGGAACTGATTTTAAGTTCTACTTCATTTAATATCCTTCACATTGATTTTGAAGTGGAGTAATAGGCCTATTCATACAACTCATTGATGGTACTGAATTTGAAAGTGTTGCAATCACTACTGAAAAAAAAGAAATAATGTTAGTGGAGCTAGAGGGGTTAAAATGTGGACAGAGAAGTAGTAAATGAAATTCAGTGTAGAAAAAAAAATGAATGCTTATATCTCTGAAGGAAATATAATTCAAAATTCAAATTTTTGTGGAGACAGTGAAACCTGGAAAGCAATAAGACTGCAACAGGGATCATGAATGATAGTGCAGAGAAAAATAGACATGAATTTGCAATGAGTGTGACAACAGTAAGGTTCAATGCAATATTAGGCAGAATCTGCAGAAGTGTCATGTCACAAAACAAAAAAGATAATAACTCTTCTGTTCACAGTGATGGTACAGCTTCCTCTCAGATACTGAAGACAACTCATTACTCGTGACCATTTAGAGGGAGTTTAGAAAAAAACAACAGAAGGTGCTGTAGATGTAGATAGATTTCTGCAAATGCTAGCTAGATACATATATATTAAAACAATACATGCATATATAATCTAAATATACAATACATACACATTATATAAAATATGCTATATAAATTATATTAAAACATATTTAATATACTATGTATTAAACATCACATTATGGTGTCACATGGCCGCCTATGTATTACCTTTTTCTTATGTCCATTGTTTGCAGGATTGAAATATGGAACTATGCAGCCTTTGCCATCTGACCCAACAGAAACAGACAATGAGGATGGTTTCAGGAATGTCTTGAACCTCAGGCATTCCCAATTTCTACCATACTGGTCAGGCTCTACACCATTCATAGGAGAGAAAGGGAGAACCTACTGCCAAGTATTCCTTGGTGCAAGAGGATATGGCGCATAGGTGAGAAAGTGTGTTCTTCATTGACAAACCAGCAGCTATTCTATGAAGTCTTGAAAAACATTAGTAAGTGCTGAATAGATCATTTATTTTAAGATTCAGAACACTGAGAGTAATTTAAAAACTGTATAAAATAGGAAGGAACTAATTTAAAAATAATTTGAAACACATGTATATGTGTATGATAAATAATTGGTTTGCGTGAAATATGGAAAATATGTGCAATTGCAAGGAAATAACACTCATAACTCATGAGATTTCAACTGGCCAAAACAGTATTACAAGGCCAGCAAAACCACTCACAAGGGGAAAGTGCAAAATTCCAGTAACCGTTAAATGAACTATTTCATTCATTTATGATTTAAAAAACTCCTTTACTAAATATGACAAACTACATCCGGGTAGCACAATAATTCAGTGTACTATGGAAAAAGAAAATTATCCACCCTGTAGGTTAATTTTTCTAAGCTTTTTTCCCTTCCAAAAGAAAAAGAGAAAGAAGGAAAGAAAGGAAACTTTTTGAAAGGGAAATAGTATAGTCCTCATAGCAGGCGTTATGTGATTTGTAAACAAGTTCCCCAAATCAACAAAAGCTATAAGTTTGTTCATACTACTACCCATTAGAAGATTTTATAAGTCTCTCAACAGTGAGTGACCCAGAATTTGTGAATATAATATTACTGCTGATGTATCAAAATAACCCTTTATATTTCATTCAGTATGCCTCTGAATTATGCAAATAAGTTTCAATGTCCTTTTTCCATTTCTTCAAAAAAACAAACACACATGAGATAGTCTGTAGACTGTGATTCAGGATGTATTCATTGCATAACCAGCCTTAGGAAAGTCTATCACCTTGATTTGTAGGCAAAGCTTACATTTCCAAATGCAAGCTGCAGTTCTTAGCTCCCTGCAGGGCTGTCCATGCACTGCAGAAGAACATTTTCAGAGAACGTGATTTTATTTATCTAAATATGTATGTGTGTGTATATATATATATATATTATTCACTACTTAAGTGCTGTTTTAATATCAACAACTGAATGCTCTGGAGACAGGGTTTACCCTCAGTGTTGGCAGACAGCTCCATTTTAACTCTCCACATTGAAATGGACAACTGAGAAAAATGACAGAATGCATCTGATGACAGCCTGGATTTTGGCCAGTTACTCTCTTTGCCAAAAATATATCAGTTCAGCATCTGCTTCTTTCCAAAATCATCTCAGAAAATCAGAGATGCAAGCAGTGTTTCACAGTACTGATGGCATTTCCAGAAGTACTGCTCTACAGAAAAATGCTAGGACACAAAAAATAATTAAAAACTCAATAAGTAAAAGAGTGGCTGAGAAAATAGCTGTCCTTCTAGATGAGTGATCAGGTCAATGCTCTGAAGAAAATCCTTTTGTGTTTTACTTCATGCCAATCTCAAGTAGATGTAATTCCGCTAAAGACAAGTACTATGGATAAATTTGGGCAAATGCATGAAAATTCCCTTTTTGATAACACAAAGAATATTTTAGAGTAATTTTTGCTTTTTCATTTGGGAAGAAGGAAAAACCTGTATTATGAAGTGTAGCAATTTGCAGTGCTTTTTCTATTACAAGGTATCTGCACTGGAACGATCTTTCATTTTGGACAGAAAATTCACATTCAACTATAGTGGTTTTGGCCTGGGATAAGCATACATACATTTAAAAAAGAACTGGAAAAAAAGAATGGCTTCATCTAATTAGGTAGCTTGATCAATGTATGCATTAAAGACACAATTCCTAATGTATTATGAATTCAGATGGGTGAGAGAAAAGCAGGCTTAAACAGCTTTTAAGAATAGCCCAGAATCCTCTCTAATTTCCCCCTACTCACCTCCTCTGTATGCCAGTGTTAGCATAATTTAAAATAGTTCTTCAGCTTTCTACTACTAAAAGTTAACCATAGAAAAGATGGCTTAATAAAAAGATATTTTCTAGCTCCAGTTGCATACAGAATGCTAGAGAAAACGTGTGTTAAGCAATCTTTATATTTGTGTTGTCTTCTGCAGCCAACTCTGCAGGTTTTGTGCTAAGATTAATTCCAACAGTGGAGATGTAAAGAAAGGATGATTACTCAGTCTCTGGGAAGTCTGATGTTATTAAAGCAGAGCAGCCGCTAACCTGCAGGTCCCTGGATCTTCTGGAGTATGATACAGTGATTGATAACCTGACCTACACTTCTTGGATCACTTGTCAGGTAGAAATATAGCATCTGCTCCATTGTTAATGCAATAAATTAAACCACTTTCAAACATTATTTCAATAAATTAAGCCCACAGATCTGTAGTAGTTTGCATAAACTATGTAAATAAGTGCTGTGATTTACGTGTTGCTGCTTGGGCATAAATTCAGTCTAATTCTTTTAAAAGGCAGAATTTAGGTATGGATATTTAAGAAGACTTGTGCAATCATATTAATCTTTCTACTTCATATTTCACATTTTTATGAGAACTTTATTACTAAATAATATATCTCCATGTTCCCTTTTGTAGCTGTGCTGTCCATTACTTGCCTAAACTGCTTGCTGTCATTAGTTATAGCAGTTTTATGCCTCATATACTACACAGCCTCTGATGGCTGTCTCCCTAATAAATTCTTCATCACCTTCAACATGACCATCTGCATTGCAGCTTCATTAATATCCTTTCATTCCAATTTCCAGGTGGGCAATGCCTTGCTTAGTTAAAGCTTTTTGTAAATTATTAATTATTGCAACCAAGAAACCTCCTCTCTGGGCTCTCACTGGTATCATGAAATAGTGATTTCATGGATATTACAGAAGTGCCGCTCATTGCTGCCTTGATCTGTTAGGTTAATGAGGATCATTCTGCTTCAACACAATGGATCAAAATCTGGCCTTTGGTGCACACATATATTTCCCATTGATTTCACTGAGCTCATTGCATCCGGAGCTTCAGGCTTAGCAGCCTATTAAAGTAGCTTGGAGAGTGCAAAACAAAGACAGGAAAGTTTACCCTGGTAAAGCAGGTGAAGCAGAAACTGAAGAAGTCTGAGACTTGAAAGTATCTGGACCAATACAATCAAAAAGAGAAAAAACCTTAGGCCGCTGGGCAGGAGATCCTGGGTGATCTCCATTTCCTGGCTGCACAGAAGGTTAAATACAGCTCTTCAGCAGACAGGCCCTATGATATTTGATTCCTTAGGGAGACTTTCTGTTGACTATAATATTGATTTGATTAAAATCTGAGCACCAAAACCCACAACACATATCCTTCCTAGAAAACTGAATACTTCTCTTCACATATTGTAGCTGAAGGGTTTCAGGCATTCCTGTTACCATATTATGCAGCTCTTTCAGTGAATCTGCTCTACCGACTATGTCAAGTCAGCAAAACTTCTTTTCATCTGTCACTTTGGAGTCAGTTTGGTGGGCTTCACTAACCGTGGAAATACATTTGGGCAGATTGTGAAGTTAAGCTGAATGTGACCTAGTCGGAATATACCAAAATGGAATGGGTTATATGGTTCTTCACCATATGATTAGGATGAACGATGCAATTACCTATGAGGTAGACACAATTTATCCTATATCCTTATATTGCATCACCCTTTCTCATTCATTTAATTTGTACGTCTGTGTGTTCCCTTATGTACCTGTATATGTGCACTGATTCTGCATACAAAATTGCATTTACTTTTCTTGTATATTAGATGTATCAATCTATATTTTATAGATGTTTTGTAAGGTAAAAAATTATAGATTAAGAAATTAAGATTTAAAGTTGTCTATAATTCCATCCTCCTTTCTTGTGCATGTGCTTTGTAATACCATCCTTTAAATAAATATTTATGTATTGTGATTTTTCTTTCTGGGACCCCTCATAGGTCTGTATTTGGACCAGTACTGTTTAATGTCTTCATCAGTGACACAGACAGTGGGATTGAGTGCACCCTCAGCAAGTTTGCAGATGACACCAAGTTGAGTGGTGTGATTGATACACCTGAGGGATCATAGAATCGTAGGTTGGAAAAGACCTCTAAGATCATCGAGTCCAACTATCCACCCAACAACACCATGCCTACTAAACCATATCCTGAAGCGCAGTATCTACACGTTTTTTAAACAACCTCCAGGGATGGTGACTCCACCACGTCCCTGAGCAGCCTGTTCCAATGCCTGAACACTCTTTCAGTAATGTCATTTTTCCTAACATCGAATCTAAACCCCCCCGACACAACTTGAGGCCATTGCCTCTCATCCTATTGCTGGATGTGATGCCATCCAGATGTACCTGGACAAGCTGGAGAAGTAGGCCCATGTGAACCTCAGGGGGTTCAACAAGGCCAAGTGCAGGGTCCTGCACCTGGGTTGGGGCAACCCCAGATATCAACACAGGCTGGTGGATGAAGGTATTGAGAGCAGCCCTGTCAAGAAGGACTCAGAGGATGAAAAGCTGGACATGAGACAACAACGTGCGCCTGCAGCCCAGAAAGCCATCTGCATCCTGCGCTGCACGAAAAGAAGCATGGCCAGCAGGTCAAAGGAGGGGATTCTGCCCCTCTACTCCACTCTGGTGAGAGTCCACCTGGAGTCCTGCATCCGGCTCTGGAGCCCTCAGCACAGGATAGACATGGAGCTGTTGGAGCAGGTCCAGGGGAGGACCACAAAAATTATCTGAGGACTGAAACACCTCCTAGGAGGAAAGGCTGAAAGAGTTGGGACTGTTCATGCTGGAGAAAAGAAGGCTCCAGGGAGACTTTATTTCTACCAACATTCAAGGTCAATTTGGACGGGGCTCTGAGCAACCTGATCTAGTTGAAGATGTCCCTGGTTGTTGCAGGGTAGTTGGACTAGATGACCTTTAAAGGTCCCTTCCAACCCAAACTATTCTATGATTCTACTATTCTGATTATTTAGGCTGTGACCTAGTGCCTTATTCAATGTACTTTATTCAAAACTCATCCCCTTGGCACAATTTTTGCTCACATACTTTTTTCGTATTATTGAGACCATGATAATATTTACAAGATTCATAAAACTTAATTTATCTTTGCAACATGCAGTCCAATATCAAATAAGAAATCAGCTCTTTGAAGTGGCAGAATACTCACTTTATCTCTAGAAATTCTGAGAGCCTGAGGATGCTTTGTGGGGTTGAAATTTCTCGAAATTTTGACTGATGAAAAGGAGAAATGAATGTAGGTAAACAGAGAATTTTCAGAGTCTTGGCTATGTCTGTCTGGGTGTTGCAACAGAAACCGTATCCTTGCCAAGATCGTCAGTCATGATGCTGAATTTTACTTCTCTTCTTCAGGGTCTTTGAAAGAAAGGAAAGGTCACCAGATTGTGTTTTATATTGGTGAAACAAATTATTCTTTTACCAGATGTTTGAAAATACTTGATCTGGTATGGCTGGATTTTTTTCATTTTAACATTCATTTTCATACTGTTATGGGAAATTGTTAAAGTTTGACAGAGTTGAAAGCAATACTGAGGTTTTAATACAAAGTGCCAGGAAGTCTTCTCAGGAAACAGGTGGTGCAATGAATCCTACATATATTATGTCTGCATTCCTACCTGTGCAGATTTGGAGGCTTTGCAATACAATTCAGTTGCAAACCTGTTTTTTAAAAATTTAGATACTCTTTAAAATACCTCCTTTGTCCTGTGGCTTGCACTGTCCCTATATTCAGTGCATTTGAACTTTCTTTATTTTTTCCTTCAAATTTCCTCCTGTTTGTCCTCTTTCCTTCTACAGTCACTGATTTTGCCCCTCCAATCCGAGAACCACCCAGCATGGATTTATATTCAATTTTCAGCACTCAGGCAGAAGTCCGAAACAGACACTTGCTCTTGATGTGCCATCTCAAAGATCCCAAAGTGATGCTGGATGGTATGTGAAACCAGATACAAGGCCAAGGTTATCCACAAGCCCCAAAAGTGTCTTTTGAAACAAAGAACATAAGAAATGTAGAAATGTATCTTGTTGAGCCTTTAAGAAACCCTTCTTTTGCCTTAGAAATGAAAAGGAAGAGGAAAAACTTGGTTTGGTTTGAAGAGAAGACACTCCTGAGGTGTAAGAGGAGCACTTTTTTTGAGTTAAATGTGAACAATTCCTGCTGCAAGCCAAAAGGACCTTGTCTGTGGAACAGGTCACTGAAACATCACAGGAGGACAGACGGAGCTTTTGAGCCAGGCATGAACCTGCCGGGGATTTGACCATCTCTACTGTCAAAACCTCATATTATTCCTGAAGCAACAAGTATAGTTTTATCTGACCATGAATTAAAGACCACTTCAGCTAGGTGGCTGGATCTTGACAACCCAGAGAGCAGCAGATTTATATAAGTTTCTCTATATTGAATGTATTCATTTCCTTTGCTTAATTTATGTCATGAAGTAACCTAATTCTGTGCACATTCAAACCAAACCTGCCTTTCTTAAGTATTCTTTGTTTTTTCGCTCTGGTTTTTATTTTTTTTTCTATAATGCTAATCCATGGTTTAGACAGACTGTGGGGCCCACCTACTGTGGAAACCTTTTCCCCATTATAATTGTTAACGGAGGCTCCAGCAGTTTGAGAGAAATGAAAACAAAAACTTATTATCCAATAAAGGATCGTTAAAAATTCAGCAGCTAACAGGTTTTGGCTGACAAAATTGTTGAACGCACCAATAAGCAGAAAGTAAAATTGGCTATTTTCTGATCACAAGCCTAATTAGAAATGAACAGCTTAACTGTACCATTATGTGCCAATGACTGTGACCTGCATGGTATTTTCATTTCTGAATCTCTTTATATAAAGAATTTCCTGTGAGATTTTGTTACTCTCTAAATACCTCTGTATGGTATTGACTACAACTGAGGGCCAGGTTTTGTTAAAAGAAAATGTCTGGCTTTAATGGTGTGGAAGTTGAATGTACTTATATATTTTTTATTGAGTCAGGTTCTAAGACTGGATATCCCAAAGCACCAGTCTTGTGGGTTTTGGGTTTTTTTTTACAAATTCATTTTTACTGCTTACAGCAGCCAGTTGAAAATAAGACAATAAATGTTATGTGAGAATTGCGGGACTATAGGACTTCCTGCAGTCGACCTCAGGAACTGAAATTCTGCCCTGGCAGACTCAGTTGCCTCTCTGAAACCATAATCAGTGTAAAACGGGGCAGAATTGGGTTTTATGGGCTAGATTCCTTCTTACATTAGCTCCTCTGAAATCAACAGAATTTTTTTAAGAATAAATTTGAACTAGCCTGTTTAGTGCTTCTGCTCTAGAAGTCTACAATTACTGGAGTTTCATGACTGGTTGCGCCATTCCATTCCCTGTGTGAGCCTGAGACAAAGGTCTTGCTGAATAAAGCTTCATTAGATCACAGACATATCATAAATAATTTAACAGAGTTTATCATAATTGAAGGTTTCTTCTCACAAGGGGATTAAACTGACCTGGGGGCAGAATTAATTCCCACCTCTGGAGACAATCAACTGCTAGATCGAGCATGAGGTCTTTAGAAAGTCCTTATTCTGGAATTGCATCCTACTGGATTCTCCCCTATTCCGGCCAGACATTCCAGGTTCACTCAGTGTTGAATCATGACAAGAAGGAGGACTTGGGCACGTGGGAACTCAGGGTGCTAGGAAAACTACCTTTTGCATGCAGTTTGATCTGGTGTTCTGTTTCTGAAGAAAACATCCATCTTAAATAGGCGCTCATGTACACTGAAATTCTTAATGGCTTATTTCATGACAGGTGAATTAAATAAGTAAATACTGAAATTACGGAATTAGAGCAACCACAGAAAAAATTATAGAAGTTGTAAAAAGATAGAAAGTGAAAAGTATTCTTTCACCAGCTTTCAAAATGGAGTATTGGTGAGTTCCTTGCCTTGTTCTTTCAGCTGTAATCTATGATTAACCCCCATAAAGTCTACACACCTGTTATGGATTTCTGTCATAAAAACAAATCACAGAATTTTATGATTCTGACCCAAAAATGCAGCCTCTTTGTGTAACAGCGTGATATTACACTTATGTAACTAGAGAATGCCACCTCTTGCTGTACTGTGGTGCCACCAAATCATAACTCAAGTGACAAAACCATATATTTTTTCTATATAGCTGATCTGAGTACATAGTAAGGCCCAGTTTTGTAGCTGTTCTGATGCATAAATAATCCAAACACTGAGATAGCCCTACTGTTTGCCATCAGACAACTCACATGAACGACAGTTATGTAAGTAACTTTTTTACATGTTCAAATCCCATATACAGTTGTAATAGACAGTCATTGCATTCAAGACAGTATTCTTTTTCACAGGTGTTGCACACATAGCAGTTGCTGCTTCTTAATTCTTTTGCCACAGCGCAGGATTCAAGTTTATTGTGAGACTATTGTCTGTTATCTAACAGCAAAAAAAAATAATCATGAAGTAGGTCAGGTACCATTGCTCATGCATACTCAAGGTGACATGAAACTACATAACTTTGCGATCTCCTGTTTTATTAAAAGCCGGCTACTTCAGGTCTTTTATGACAAATTAAATTAAAGTATACTATGACTATGACTTTGGCCAAGCTCTAGCAGAGATCTGATAAAAAAGTTATTTGTTTCCTTTAAACAACTAAACAGAAATTTTTCTTTTGACCCTATTCTAAAGAACTGTGTTGCTAGAAAATGTGGAGTAAAGAGGGGATAGAAATCTATTGGTTACAGAGCTTGTATCACCAGCTCAGGTGGCTTGGATGTCACCCTTATGGTCTTCTGATGTTACTTCAGAAAGATTGTACTGTCAGCAGGAAAATGGGTCTTTTTGAAAAGATTTTCTCCTTTACCAAAGGCATCTTATGAGATGTTAAGCTCATTAGGAAACCAGAAGAAAATCGAGCCGAACTTTTAAGCCTTTTTTTTCTTCTTTTTCCCTTTTTTTCTTTTTTTTTTTTACTTTTGGTCATTAAGAATGTGAAAAGGGGCTTAGCTTTTTGAGCAGCTCCAGGGAAAGACGGGGAGGGGAAAAATGTTGAGATCTTATGACTACAGTTGTTAATATATAGTGGTGATACTATTCAAGCTGCGATAGTTAAAGGCCTGTCAGCACTTCCATTTGAAACCCAGTCTTTTAAGGTTTATTTTTCCAAAAAGAAGTCCAGTGTTAGTTGAATTTTAGCATACAAGAATGCATCCTGGGAGAAAATTCCCTTTGTGACATTTCAAATAGATGGTTTGCATTGTACATGTTAGAAATAATTCAAAGTGTCCCAGCCTGAGACATATTTTTGCATTTGTATCCAGCTGTCAGCCATTTATTTGTGTGTGTATTCATATATAGAGATCTATGAGAGTGTGCTTGTGTACATGTGAATATATATTGTCACACAATCTGCAAGAGGACTACCCTTATGCTTGAATGTTAATATAGGCCTGATCTTTCCACAGGTTAACAGCACCTTGCAGGACAAAGTCTGCTCAATCAATAGGATGAAGATCCAGCTGTTCTCTTGCCAGGTCAAGTAAGCAGTCCATGTTTTGCACAGAAGGCCGGGTTTTAAGACTAAACTTTGCCTTTTGTGGTATAAAATGCATTATGAAGAAGGAGAGAGCAAGAATATTTTCCTTAAAAACCACATTGATATGACAAAAGAAGAATACTTAGATTGCTGTTTGTCTTCATTTTTGCAGAACAATTTAGTTTACTAATCGTTCATTTACTAAACATTGTGCTTAGATATATACAAAGCAATTTTTCCTATTTTACAAAATAAGATACTGAGACAGGGTAAACGACACATTGTATCAAACAAAGAGCTAGAGTCTTGTTGCTCATCACCTTATGATCTTCCGTACTTAGTAGGTGTTTTCTACTGACTTTCAAAAGTTGAACTGTGTTGGTAATGACATAGATTGGTGCAATGTTGGAGAGTATTCCAATTGCATTTTGAGAATGATGCTCCTTGTGTGGTTAAGAGGTGTGCTGTGATGCAGAAGAGGTTTAATTTCCTTGTCAGGAGCAAGAACCTTCGTGCAGGGCCTCACACTCCATCTAGCATTTTGATTTCTTGAAAAGTTATAGTAAATGCAAAGAAGTATATCAGCCCTCTTACAGAAATAATGATTTTCTGCTTGTTCAGGGTAGGTGATCGTTGTCAGGGAGAAGTGCTATTCAGCGCTCTCTGGGTCTTTGCCATGTTTTTTGCTTTCTTTGCAGATAGGGAGTTCCTATTTTCCTTTAGCTTTGTGTGGCAAGAGGGAAACGAAGTCGTCTTATGAGATAGTAATAAAGTATAGTTTAAGAATTTGCCTTATCACTCATTACTTTCATTGTCAGCTTCAAGAGAGTACCCATATCTGAGACCACGTGGCTTGAAACAAGATCCACTGGGCAAGGAAGCAAGACTAAGGCCAATGCGTTTCCTCAGGAAATAAGTGGTTAAGAGGTTCTCTAGGGATCAAACACAGCAGTAACGGATGCAGATACTTGCCAGAAAACAGTATCTTTGAACCAGGAAAGGGACAGGACCACTATCCACACCCCTAGTGAGTGGTAAGGCTTGCAGGAACCACAACAGAAGGGATTTGCAGATTTGGGACCGAAATGATAGTGGCCCAAGGGTGGGTTTCCACCCATTGTGATGGAACTATGGAGACAGGGTCTGTACAAGGTAACTGTCTGGTATTTTCTTTTCCTGTGCTAGCCTTGGGTTTTAAAGTATATATGAATAACACAATCACCACAGTCTGGAAAGATAAGGTAGTGTGTGTTATTTCCATCAGAATGGAAATGACAAATTTCAGAACTGAAAGAAATGCTGCTGCTTGTCACATAGTGGGAGGTTAATTTTATTTTGTTTGAGCCTGTTTGCTCATTTTGAAATGTATAAATTTATCCTATTATCCATTTAGCCATTTGTCCTTTTAAATGAATGTCTTGTGAAAATGAATCTCCTGTATTTTCATGATTTTTTTTCTTCATGGAAATTACATAAATCCATGCTCCTCTAGTTTGAATATCGTATACTTTTATCATAATATCATAGTTTGCAAGGCCAAAAAACACCAAAGAATCTGCAGTTTGCCCACTTTCACCTACTTACCCCTGTCTGCGATTTAAATGTAGATTTGGCCAAACATGTTTCAGAACAGCCACTGAACTTTGATCTGAGGAAACAGAAAATTTATCAAAGTATTTAATGCCAAATTTGGTCCAACTGTTAATAACTTCCACAGTTAAACACTTGTGCTTAATAATACCAATTTTTTCATTCAGCTTTGCTGAGATCAACTTGTAGAGCTAGGAATTTGAACAAGAGGAGCATTTAAGTTCAGGATTTGTGATGCTGGTCTCCAGATTTTGTATAAAAAATGCTGTGTCATGTTTGTGTGCTGAGGATACAGAATATTTTAGATAGACTGTGAAACAGGGGAAAATGAAGGTCTTGTAAGTCTCTTGTAACACAAAATATTGCAACATAGATAATCTGATTATAGAAAGGGCTGTGACTTTATGTGTATGATCCTGTGGCGATTTCTGTCTAATGCAGACTGTCTTATTTGCTACAATAATATTACATAGCTTTTTTGCTTTTCTTGTCCCCCTGATGGGGAATCTTGGTATGAGAGGTAAACAAATTAAAGGCAGCATGCTGTGTCAGTGCAGAAATGAGACCACAAGAATAAAGACAAATTTATGACTAAAATTAGAGTTCAACTGTTGAGAGATTTAAAGACATTCCTAGCTGGAAGCATGTGCTCATGTACTTCCTCTATTAGCAAAAAAACCCCAACAAACTAAAATACTGATATGAGGGCTATATCAATGCCTTCAGCAGCAGAGGTATAGCATGTAACTGTGTTTCAGGCCTTCAGGTGAGATGAAAGGATGTAGGCCAATCACCTGAGTAATACAATTTCACTTAAAATGAAATCAATACAATTTCACTTAAAATTAATATCAACCTTAAAAGACATTTTTTAGGAAACAGAGGTTTCTAGTTTACTTATTACTTGTCAGAATTATGTTACAGTTCATCAGATCTAATAGTGGCATGGTATAAAGGCAAGTTAATTTTAACTCTGGGCTAAGAGCTACAGGTAAGCAATATTGTCTAATGGTGTTTTCCTTTCCTGTACAGTGATGGCCACTTTGCAACCTGCTTGTCTTCTTGCTGGTGATCTTATTCTCCCCTTATATCCTCCTTCCTCCATTCCGCCTGTATAAAATGAAAAAAAAGTAGAGAAATATCTTTTACTCTCTGGAGATTTCTCAGTGCATCTCATGCGCAGAGAACACACGAAAACCTTTGAGCACCAATGTTTTACATATAGCCCCAGCAGCAGTAATTGGGTCCTTTATTCAAACAGTTGCTGTTGCAGTGGAGGAAGGAATTGTCTGGCATTCCTATAGCAGCTTGAAAACTTGCTTCTCGATCTGCAAGTGACCCACGGTGTGAGGTAATGGGAAGAGAGCTAAACTTTAAACAGTTTTTATTTGGATTCAGTTGAATGCCAGGTGAAGATTCAGGCTGGCTTTTTTTTTTTTTTTTGTCCCAAATATTTCTCTCGGCCCAAGATAAGAAGCAAAGTCTCATATTCCATTGTTCCTTTTTCTTCCCCACAGCAGCATATTTTAAAGATGGAAATTCAGCTATCTCTATTTCCTTACTTTTGTCAGTTTGGGTCATAGCCTTAATGTTACTTAAACAGTTTCTTTAAAGTAATGGAGCCCTTAATAAAGACTTAATAAAGCAATGTAAGGCGGTATGGATTTCCTTCTGTCTAAGGTTCAGAGGCCTTTATCTGAATAATACATTAGATACTTTTATTCACTGGTGAGGCTTCATAACAGGAAAAACTTTGAAGGGAACATCTATCCTATCGTTAAATTGATAATAGACATGTTCTTTACTTTTTATCCCTTTTGTAGCACATCTTTTACCACTGACAGGTTTCTCTAGGAATTAAACGGGGACCATAGGATACTTTTACCAGCATATAACAATGTGGTCTCCTAACTTGTTGCAAGCATAAATAACTGTGGTGAGGAAAACCTTATCAAAAGGTTCCTTGATACTTGCATGTTACTTGTATTGTTATTATATATAGTGCTGTAAAGTGGAATACTGTTTTAATAATTTTTTCAGTGTAAGTGGGGTGCATAAACACAGGTTTATTTTAATCACAGAATCACAGAATCACAGAATAGTAGGGGTTGGAAGGGACCTCTGTGGGTCATCTAGTCCAACCCCCCCGCCGAAGCAGGGTCACCTACAGCAGGCTGCACAGGACCTTGTCCAGGCGG
>Ga0065711_1035215_pt1 | contig 22626 bp, 15 predicted proteins | sample Hoacrofraction12_FD_59098 | JGI IMG/M metagenome (GOLD analysis project Ga0065711, IMG submission 59098) | Hoatzin crop microbial communities from Cojedes, Venezuela - Epithelial fraction 12 v2 (version 2) | ecosystem: Host-associated > Birds > Digestive system > Esophagus > Crop | place... | reverse complement strand
TTCCCCCCCCCCCCCTTTCAGCATTGCTCACCTTCATTTTGAGAGGCACAGAGTAGGGGAAACAGAGGCTTGTGGCTAAGGTAGTTAGTGGCAACTTCCCTTCAGAGCTCGTTAAACTTTTCCTTTTCGTATTAGCTTATTTGGCCCAATACACAGAACCTGAGCCAGCAGCATTTCTGTAAGCATCCACCAGAGCTACGTGCTGCCAACACAAGCCACTCGCTTAACTCTGGTTGCAGCTTCAGTTCTTTTAGTCCATTTGGGTTAGACTCCCAGGGCTTCTTCCAATCAATCCTCTCCCTCGTGGAAAGATAATGCAGCACATTTCTTCTGACTCAAAAGGAAGAAGTAGGCTGGGAGAGTACATTTCCATGTGTCCAGTCAAATCAGATTCAGATAGATTCTGACTCTCCATGTTTAATCCATTTTCAGAATAAGACTGTTCCCTTTTAAACTGTTTATCTTCCGTAATAATGCTGAACTAGGTCACTTCTAGAAGTGATAGGGTAGCTCTCACCTCTAGAATAATGTTCTGTACAGTTTCCAGAACATGTCCCTATTCTAGAATATGTCCCTGTTGTTCTTCTGTTCCCTGTCCCTGTATGTTCCACCTAATAATATGTTAGTGTATGGACTGGACCAGCTAAGAAGTTTGGAGTGAACCACCTACTGCTTTACAACAGGGCAGCCAGTGTACAGCCAGCAAGTGACACAGAGAGGATGTTTTCAGTTACATAGATCCATGCAAAAAAGTACATGGGGGGTGACAGTTCTCAGATGTGTCATACGTGCCTGATTGTGCCTGCAGGATTCAAACACCTCTGCACATGCAGGTGTTTGAGTTTGTTCTAGCAATGCTCTTTCACATACATCAAAGTATGAGAATGAGTTTTGGTTTTCAGATGTGTATGCAGGCATATATACGGTGCCTGAGTGTTAGCCTGCAGTAGCTGTGTGCAGACAGGCTTCCTGAAGATGTCTTTACATGGATTCCACTGAAATATATGGGATCTGGATGATAACTGGGCAAGTGGGAATTTACATGCTGCATTATCTATTTATTTGTCAATCCAATTCTTAGAAAAACTAGTGTATTCTAGCAAGTACTGGTTAAAAGGGCAGATCTATCAATAATACATCGACAGAGTAAGTGCAGGAGACTTTGGCTGTTGTCTTCAGGAAAGTAAAGTTTCATCCTTAACATTGAGAGGCTGAGAGAAGAACAAAGCTATGAAATTACATTAGGTTCTTTCTCATTCAGTTCCAGCTCATATAAAATAAGCAATCAGGGAAGTCCTGGTAAGTGGAAGCCTATATGCAAAACAACATTTTGAGGTAAGAAAGCAGTGATAATTTTCATTACTTTTTTTTAGTGGAGGAAATAATGTATTGCACTCTGGATAAAGATTATAATGATTGATAGCCTCCTGTATCCATAAAGCTATGATATGATTTAATGTATACCCTCCTTCTGTTCTTCTTTCCAGAAGACCCCCATAAGCCAGAGGAGAAAGATGAAATTTCCAAAGTCACAATCATAAGTCTTGTCCCGTTACTGGTGATTTCTGTTGCTGTGATTGTTATCTTCTATGCCTACCGCACTCATAAGAAGAGGAAGCTCAACAAAGCATGGGAGAAGAATGTTAAGCCTAGGAAACATAAGGACTGCAGTGATGTTTGTGCCATTATGTTAGATGATGACCGCTCAGACATCAGCTCTACATGTGCCAACAACATCAACCACAACACAGAATTGCTGCCCATTGAGTTGGACATCGTTGTTGGCAAAGGAAGGTTTGCTGAAGTATATAAAGCCAAACTGAAGCAAAACACATCGGAGCAGTATGAAACTGTGGCAGTCAAGATCTTTCCCTATGAAGAATATGCCTCCTGGAAAACTGAGAAAGACATTTTTTCAGATGTAAACCTCAAGCATGAGAACATACTCCAATTCTTGACAGCTGAGGAGCGTAAGACAGATCTTGGGAAACAGTATTGGTTGATCACTGCCTTCCATGCTAGAGGAAACTTGCAGGAATACCTCACACGGCACATTATCAGCTGGGAGGACCTCTGGAAACTGGGTGGGTCCTTGGCCCGTGGGATTGCCCATCTGCATAGCGATCACACACCCTGTGGTCGCCCCAAAACACCTATCGTGCACAGAGACCTAAAGAGTTCCAACATCCTGGTGAAAAATGATTTAACTTGCTGTCTCTGTGACTTTGGGTTATCCCTGAGACTGGACCCTTCTCTGTCTGTGGATGACTTGGCTAACAGTGGGCAGGTAAGTTGAAAGTTTGAAGGTGGGGGGAGTGTTGTACCAGTTGGTGTGTCAGTTCCTGGGGTGGAAAGAGGAAGAACTCTATGTTGCCATATTTCCTGAAAATCTTAAAGTGACGGTATTTATAAACAAAGAGGCTCTAAACTGAACATTAAAGCAACAGTGAGAAATGTGCAATGAAGGTTTTGTTATGATCAGAGAGCATATGTATACGATGCAACCATCCTCTTTATACACGTATACTTAGTGTGTCTGGCCTTGTTAGCTGCTGTTTCTGGTGCTGCTGCAATGCACACACACAGATGATAAGGATGTGCTTCAGATTGTGAGGTGCCACAGTTTTTGTGCCTGATGGTAGTACAGTTTTGTGTGAGTAGACACACTCCTGGTGTACCCCAGCATAGGTTAAGTCAGTCGTCTATCCTTCAGAGGCTTAAACAGATAACTAGAGTGATGGATAATAACTTTAAAAGGCCAAAAATAAACTTGCTTAAGTTTATGGCACTTTTTCCAAATGCAAGCAAATGCAAGAATCTCAAATAAAAATAGTTGCCCTGTTGTTGCTTTTTCAACTAAGTAATATGGACAATACTCATCTAATTCACAAGGATACCAGGTTTAGGAAAGCTCTGAAGATGGAATTTTTCAAGTAAATCTCTAAATATTGGCTCTTCTAATGAAAATTCCCATATAAATTCAGATCATTTAAGTTAATTCATAATTATGTCATTAGACATATATTTATATATGTATTTTATATTTATATTTTTATACTTAGGTCCCATCAAAGCCTGTCCATTTACACTGACTTTTACTTCATATGGAGCTAATATTTTGATTTAGAATGTTTTCAGGGACAGTTCTTCAGTCAGTAGTACTCTGTTAAACTCACAGGAGCTTTGCTGTTGTTTATCTAATCTGTCTTTGAAAGTCTCCTTAATGAGAGGCAACTGTCCTGGTCTCATTTTCAGAGGGTTTGTTAACCAGCACCAGGAGTAATGATAACCAGGGAAGTTGTATTTAAAATAATACAGACACCACTCACAATTACACATCATTTCTCTCCAGCATGCCAGACCTTTTTGGAGTTCAGGGAAATCATACCATATTGGAAGTCATAAGACTGGTTCCATTTAGAATAAAGCGAAAACAGAGTATTCAGCAGTGTTAAGGCAGGGGCTCCAAGACTCAACCCCACAGACACTTTGATTGCTTAAAGCCAACCCATATTTCAAGCTGATTTCTCTGGCATTGCTCACAGACACTTGGAAGTAAGAGGGTAGTGTTGAGGGCACTTCTACAGCCCACACTGACACTGACAGCAAGGTACAGCGCTGCCGAGAGCAGATTACTGCTTTGGAGTCAGTGTCCGTGGGCACTGGTGTTGAGATCCACTGTTTTACTTCGTTTAGCTTTGCTGAATCTGTTGGAGGGTGACCCAGCCAGTGTCATTCTTCTCTGTGACAAGGAGTAAGATGGTGTCAAGTGGCTCCACTTCAACCTCCACCTTGTTTCTTCTGGGCACACAAGTACTGCCCGCTCAAATTCCCCAACGTGCCAACTTCAGTGTTGCAGCTTTTGCTAAAGGGGTCTTGCACCAGAATTTGCCTTATGCCTAATTTCTAAGCTTTACCCTTTGACTCAAACCTTTCCCACCAGGAGGTCCAATCTTTGAAGGTATATAGTGGAGGTGACTTAAATCTTAAATCGAGGAAACCTCTGTCTTCTTATGAAGTAGATAAAAGAGTGTAAGTATTTTACCATTTTTCTGGTCAGCCTTAGTAATATTGTTGGTGGTGTTACAAAGCCATTTTCTTTCCCATCTACTCAACTACCTTCCATATTATGCAGATGTAGACATTATTGACCATGGAGTACCAGTGCCCTTAGTGACTGGCTGGAAACTGTCTTTTTCCACATTAGAACCTCTGCAGTCTTTTCAGTTTGGCCCCCCGTGATGGTTAATATTTGTGGACATTACTTAATGTGAATACATAAATCTGTACCTTTGTCGTGTTATATTCAAAGGACTGGTAGGTGTCAGCAGGGCAAGCAGTTCCTCATCTCAGCAGCATCAGCAACCTTGTAACAGATGGTCTCCCTACTCAGATAAAGAGGGATGTCTACTGCCCCTCTGACTGACACACCTTAGGCACAAAGCATCCCTCGACAGCTTGAAAGAAATGTAAGGTCTCCAGTAAAAAAAGATCCAAAAGTCATAAAAATTATAATGTACCACAGGAAGAGAGATGGTCCCTCATCAGAAGTTTTGGAGAAGCAAGAATTGAAACCAGACCGGTCTCTGCAAAGAGAAAGCGTATCCAGAGTCCAGAGGGGCAATCAGCTCTGAATTTCTGGTCTTTAGATACCTAAAATGCCTTTGAGACTCGGGACTCGGGTTTCTGCGAGATACAGAAAAAGTGTCTTTGACCCAAAGACCAAATATTCTAAATGCAGATAAAAGGCAGAGTGGAACATATGATAAATCCTAAGCAGGATGGAAATGGGATTGATTCGATACCATTCTTCAAGTAATTTAAAATTTTCTTTGCATTTCACACCATACTTTTTAGTTACAGGGCTTGATCTTTCATTGTCCAGCAAAGCTGCAGAATAATTTTCACTGCTGCAAAGAGAGTGTGAAATACCAGACCAGAACAGCACTTTTTGACAATCTAAGAATCTATGTTTAGGCATCATTAACGCTTGTTAAAATCAACAGGATTTGGAGGGGGTGGGACAGTGGGCTATAGGTTACAGGTAACCCTTCTTAAGCTTTGGATAGGATCTGCTTGGGGAAGAAGTTGTGTGTTGGGGAATGGATCTGGGACAGAAAGAGCCTCTGCTGAAGAGTTTCCATATGTTTGTGTTCTGTAGGGGAGGGAGGTGCTGGTCAACTCAACGGTGCTGACACATGATTGTCCCAAGTACCCCGTTCAGTTGCTCACATGCTTGGCCTTAAATTCGTCACAGAGCCCACATAATAGGGAATTTAACTTTGGGACCAATCAGATGAGCTTTTGTCTGTCCTCTGTTTATAAAGGCTTTGATCCTACAACAATTTGAATGTTTTTGACACAGAAATTCTCTGCTGTTGCAGGGTTTTATGACAGAGCTATGGCCATGATCTTTCCTGCGGTCGTCTTGTGGCACATTGCACTTTTTGTGGAACATAGTCCCATTTCCCCTGAGCATGGGGTGTTAAGACGTGTTTATAGAAGCTTGTGAAATGGGTGTTGCAGGGCTCTCTCAGGAACTGCACATTTACCATGTGGCCACCTGCAGTCACTGGGCTCTGGAGTGATTGCTGTAGCGCAGTCTACAAATAGCTCATTTGAATCACATGTCCTACTGTATCACCCACTTGGGCTTGTTCATCTCTGCAATTAACCAGTCTCCAATTTGAAGTTATCTTTGCCTGACCAAAGACTTAGTATATTTGCAGTTTTTCAAGGGGAATAAATTTTTATACCTACACTGTGAAGAGTTTATCATTTGAGAGCAACTGTTCACTGATCAAAAAATTCTTCCTTAAATCCTTTCTTGTGATAAAAACAGACATTTAAACTTTGCCTTCTGTAATATGAGGTTGTAATCTAATCTCAGCAAAGCTGCTAAAACCATTGCTGAAAATTGCTCAGCATGAATAGAGTTTATGAGAATGGCTTTTCGAACAATGGGGCCAATTTTGGGGTTCAATTCAAATGTGTGCTTCTGCATTTAGTATTTGGGTGTTTGCTTTCTTCTACTGGGCCTGCATTTACCACTTTCTTTTTAAGCCTGCCATGAAAAGAAACAGCTCACACTGTAATACGCAGCACAAAGAATGCAATGTGTTTCTTGCTCATCTGAAAGACACTTGGTCAGCAGCGATTGCTTCAGGCCCAAAGGGCAAAGTTTATCTGTGAACAGCCAAGAGTGAGAAAGCTTGTCAGTGTCAAAGTTATTTGCTTAAGGAACAAAAAAGGGCTGCTTTTTTTTTTCTCTTTACCAAGGGAGGTGCAAGTAAGTTGGTAGTCAGCACAATGCCAGATTCCCCTGGCAGCAGAGAACACAATCTGTGTCAAGTATGGCCTGAATTTTTGGATACATGTCAAATAGCACCCTTTCTGTGAAAGCTGAAGTTAAATCACAGCAGAATCCAAAACATTAATTATAGTTTCAGGTCCTGAGCTCTCCCTGATCTCCTCTGCTGTAGGTTGGCACAGCAAGGTACATGGCCCCTGAGGTTCTGGAGTCCAGGATGAACCTGGAGAACGTGGAGTCCTTCAAACAAACAGATGTGTACTCCATGGCTTTGGTCCTCTGGGAAATGACATCTCGCTGTAATGCTGTCGGAGGTAAGTGCCATCAGTTTACTTCTCTCTGAAAGTATGTTTGGATAGACATGCTCTTGTGGTTGTCTAGGGAGGGGGTGATTCTTTTTAACTCTCACCAGTTTTTCTAGTGTACCTGGATGCTGTAAATAAACAGGCCTTCAGTAGTATGAGGTGCACATGTGGATGAACAGGCTTGAAGGGCAAGCACCTGAGAGCTCAAGAAAACTGGTCCTTGATTGGAGTGAGGAGAAGTCTGCTGTTAGGCATATGGCTTTTAAAGATTATTGTCTGTTTTTTCCTATAATATCTTGAGTAGCCATGGATTGACTCGGTCTGGTTGACCTCACCCAAAATTATTTGAAACATAGGACAATTTGAAATACTAAGACTAAGAAGTGATAACTGCCTCCCATTTACTTTCATGGAATGTTAATTCTGAAACCTAATGAGAGCCAGTTAAGTGTCACATTTACTGATTGATCATTTCAGTAAGAGCCATCATAGTGATACAGAAACCTTCCTGCTTTCCCAAAATTGCCAGCTGCTGCTCATCATCTTTTGTGGTGTTGCAAGAGATCATCCATATGAGAAATCAAGGGATGTTTGTTGCATAAAGTGCAGTAACAAAATAAAAATGGTTGGAACTAGCTGTCAGAACAGCTCCAGGAAGAGCTGCTGTGCTTGTTCATATGCAGAGTTTGTTCACTGAAACAAAATCTCCATTTCTGCATTGCCTAAAGCTGCCCCAGAATTCCCATTGTGCAGCACTGGTATGTGCTAGAAATCAGAAAAGTTGCTGTTGAGATATCTGCATTACATATTGCCATGTTTGAAGATTTTCATCTTACTTTGGGCGCTAAAATGAGACAGTTAAATATAAAATTCTTCAGTCTGCTGGTATTGCCTCGCACTCATTGTAACAAAAACTGCTGTGCAGTCCAGGGCTCGCATAGGCAGTCTAAGGAGTGGGGTTGTAAAAGGTAACACCAATATGTATGCTATAGCAGATATGCAACTATGATTTGATTTTTTACCCTTCTTCCGAAACCACAGAGGCTCCCTTTTCGTGGAACTTGGCAGGGTTGCATTGTGAAAGGCAGCCACAGACAGGACAATCTTGCAGGCTAGAGCACTATAGTATGGGGAACATAGTGTACAGGAGGGAAACCAGTGTCCCATGAGAAGATGTGCCTAGCTGATCCTTGTTTCTCTGCTGTCATCTGTGGGATACCACAAGGGTGTCCGTGGAGGTCTCTGAGGCCACTCTGCACCATGTATGTATGGCTGCATCCCGGTGTCCATGTGCAGGCGGGAGGAATGCCTTTACCTCAGGCTTCTCCTATGTCTGACCAGCATTTGGTCTTGCTGGGTGGGCTGGACTGCAGGCAACAGATTTGCCCCTGTTTACACCCTGCTGGGAAAGCTACAAAGCAAGTATGTGTGCAAACAGCTAGTACTAGCATGAAGGCATGAAAAAATTTCTAGTCAAACATTTCAGGGAAAAAGCATTTAGTGCTTCAGGAACTGAACCTGGCATATTCCAAGGCAAACCTGTCCACATTTAACTGTCGTGGTCATGCCTGTTTCTAAATGCATTGGCACAACCTCAACCTTTCATTAGCACTTTGTAAATGTGGCTGAGGAGATTTAAAATGCAAGAAAAAGGATCTTTGCCCTCTCTCTTGAGCTCTATCTGTTTCTTGCATTTAGGAACTCACCTTATTAATATAAATATGAGCTGTTCACTGTTGGAGTCTTTTATCTTTGCTGATGCCCGAGTCCCTTCCTGTTCATTATTTGCTGAGTACGGCGAAATGGAGATTGTGGCAAAAGCAAACCTTATGGCTGCTGTTCTCAGAAGGCAACTGCCTAAAAGAGGATATAAAGGGAGTTTCGTAAGGAAGGAAAATCACCAGCGTGTTTAGCTTAAAGAAACTGACCCTTTATAACCTTGAGAAGAAAAGCTGAAGTCATTTCAGGAAAAGGAAAGACTTCTCAGGCCCAGCATCCCCTTTGCTTTCAAGGTGGAGCTTAACCCCCACCCACATCTTGATTTTCCCTGTTCATTTTGTCCTTCAGTCATCCTGATCTCCAGAAACACAGTTCTTGAAATTTTTTTTTTCGTATTTCAATCATCTTTCCAGGCACTGAAGTCCTGAGCAAAACCGTAGGAGTACTTGGGCAGATCTGTGGGGGTGGAACCTGGGCTTAGTGTCTCCATCCAGAGTAGTTAAAACTCCCAGGACGTAGCTCCCTTGTCACGTACTGAGCTGCAGCAGCACTGCACGTTTTCTGTCATTTCCTTTGTAGATTTTCCCCTGATTTGTGCAGTCTGTCTTTGCAACCAGCTGGTGAAATACCCTTACAGTGATTCACAATTTACAGCTCCCCCTCTGATTTCTTTCTCCGTCTGTCACTTGTGAGACTCCCTCCTCTCCTCACAGCCATCCCCAGGAGCTGCTTCCGCTCACGCAAACCCCGCTTTTCTTTTTAAACTGTTAGGCACAAAGAGAAATGACCTCCTGTATAAGCTGGAGTAGGTTGACCTGATTGCAGCCAGCCTTTCCAAAGGAGCCTAAAAGATTTAGGCACCATCTTTGCAGGGCAGATTTGACTGTGGTGTCGGCTCCCTGTCACTAGAGAAAGCCTATGGCAGCATAGAGGGCAGGAGTGGCCGTCTAAGCCGAGGCAGAGGCATTAGCAACTTTAGTTAGGGATGGAAGCGTGTAGAGGGGCTAATTGTCGTTCAGCCACCTGAAGGTATGGTGACTTATTTCTTTTGCAAAGGGAGCTTTCAGGATTCATTTTTCAGCATGCAGGTGTTTGGTGAGTGTGGGAGGCAATGGAGGCAGGTCCTTTCACTACAGCAGCTTTGTGAAACACAATCTTCACGCTATGCCAGCCCTTTTCAGTCAGCAGACGTTTAAACAAAAATACCCTGCAGCATAACCCATACTGTGAAGCTGCCGTAGTAAATAAGCAGGTGGGGACTGGCTTTCGAGAAAGGCCATGCTGTTCATTGTTACTTTGTTGTACTAAGTATGGAGAAGCAGAAATGGGACACGAGGGAAGGGGAGACAGAGGCAAAGATAGAGTTTGACTGATTTTTCACCGGAGTATAATTTAAGAGGCGTATTTAGAAACTCAGCAATACTACTTCGGGGAGAACTTCAACTGTTCCATGCTGCCGTTAACTTGGTATTTCATTCAGCGCAACAGCTGTGCACCAGATGCTGCACGTTGCAAGAAATATAATTTTCATCTCAACCGCTTGCTTTCAGAGTGACACAGCTTTGGCGACTGAGGCAAGTGTAATTTCTCTGACAGCCTCCTAGAAAGAAAAGAAAACCATCTGGTTTGCATCAGAGATGCTGCGGGTGGGGGGCTGTTGAGGGTGGCAGGGAAGGAGGAGAGGAAAGGGAACTTCTGGATACACGGGGCTGATGAAGAGGGAGAAGAGAAACCCTTCAGAAAATGGTGACTTTGCTCGTGCAATATTGTACTGCCTGGAGTGGTAGCTGGCTTCGGTATAGCAACAGGACTTTGTTTGAAATGGCAGCCTTGCTTTACCAGAGCTGTGTTCAATGTGAATAAAATCACTGATTAATCTTATGCTTACTTGGAAAGAGTCAACCAAGAGCCACAGCTTGATAACTAAACATTTGGGCATCCCATACCTCGTGAAATGCTCAGCTTTCAACATATTGACGTAGAGAGGTGACAGTTTCTGGCAACAGGGAGCATTTTGACAGCCTATACAGTGGGGCTGTGCCTGTGCCTTGGGCTCTGAGGTGGCTATAGCTGGGGCCTGATTTAAGCCTCTCCTTCTGTGGAGCGGAGCCCAGTTAGGGCACATCTGCACTGTGCTGGCTTGTGGTGGCATATAACCCCAAGCTGGTACATCCACACAGTGCAGCGTCACCCCACAACAGTAATTCATGTCCTAGAAATTTTCTACGCATCACCACAGTACATGTGAGGTAGCAAGTGCTGTCCTTCAACAAGCCCAGGCAGCTGTAGATAAGATCGCTGCACTACACTCCATGTTGGCTGCTGATGTGCTCTGCGTTCCTCTACTTTCCCACCTCAGGATCCAGCACACAGTGACTAAGCAGCCTGTAACCGTGAGCTGATGGCAGAGCTCGTGCCCTCCCAAACATTTGGAAGGGTGGCTGTGTCTTTGATCATCAGATGTGAAGTCACTTAAAACATGTCTGTGCAAGGGGAAACTGCACAGTGAGTTCACCCGTCCCAGCGCACCCTCACCCTTCCCAGCTAGCATCTGTATTCTGAAGGAATGGAATGGGGAAGCCTCGGGAAAATGTGAAGTAAGCATTTCACAGCTCCTTAAACTTGGCCATGAAATGGCTTTTGAGCCTCTGCTTTATGCATTATTATCCCTTTGTGCAACAGCTACATAGATCCACCACCCAAATTCCTCCAGCATGAAGAAAGCTGGACATGACAGCATGAGCTGTCACAGTAGCTCCACCATCGATTGATTTATCCCTTCTGTGGCTCTTCCCTTGTAAACTCTAAAGGGAAGGGCTTTTCAAAAGGATCTAAGAATTCCCAAACACAAGGCTACTGCTGTGGACTGTGCTTCACAGCCACTTTTGCTGGCCTTGTTTCACCTTACTCCTGCTTTGATTCTACAAATGAGCCTTCATATTCCAGCCTGCGAAGTTGTCCCACAGACATCAGAAAGACAGATCACGAGGGAGCATAGCGAGGGTTTGCAGGTGTGCTGTTCTGACCCAAAGAAAGAGAATTGCACTGCAAAGAGCTTAGAGTAGAAAAAGATCACGTGAGCGAGGTGTATTTTTCATGAGGGACACACAGCCAAATTTTCCAAAGCATTCATCAGGCACAACAAATAGATTTTCAGTAATGCCTCTGGAGGTAAAAATCCAGTCCCAGCCTTTCTAAGAGTTATGGCCAGGCCAGTGTCAAAGGAATCCAGAGGTACAGCAATTATTAGAACAAGGTAGCTCTCAGCCATAAAGATTAAATGCTGCAGGTTAAAGTTGAAGGAACCTTGCCATTTCTGAATCTAAAGGTGCTGTAGTTCATGGTACCCAAGGTTTTTACGGTATTTCAGCCAGTTGTCATTTTTAGTGCCCAACTGGTCTAAAAACAATCAAAAGAAACATATAAGGCCTGAAAAATAGATTCAGGATCTGTATACAGCCATGCACAAGCAGCTAGGCACAAACATCTTAACCTATCTCAAGCTGACATCTGTTAATCTAGTGTAGCACGTCAACATGATCCATGAATAACCCCAGCTATTACTACAGAATGTGTCTGACACCTGATACTCCACAGCATAAGGATGATTTACTGTGAGAGGATTCAGTGGGCTTTTCTTTCTAAGGGAAAGAGAAGCAAGATAATAAATAGCAAGAAGATGCTGCACGCTTTTCATACTGAGGGAAAGCACGACTGTATTGCTATAAAGTCATTACAGTGAATTGGCATCTGGCCTCAATTTCTCTTAATTTACCATAAAAAAAAAAAAAAGACAAGCCAACAAAAACCTCCAAACCTGAAAATACTAATCAATCTTTTTATTTGGAAGAGGAGTGCTCATAGCATAGAAGGAATTTCTCAAACAGGGAAAATGTATTACAAACCTGTCAGTTCCCCAGGAAGACTTTCCCTTCCCTGACTTGAAGCTGAATGGCCCTCGGATTAAGCTCAGCGAGAGGGAACAGTTCAGCACCGCAGCACCAGCTTCTCTCTCTTGGGCATTCGGACTCCTCTGACTCCGCGTACTGCAAGAAGATCTCAGAACCTTGACTGGAGTCCATGACCACTACCGCAATCAAACCGTGACTGCTGGAGATGGTGTAGGAGATGGCTGTCTAGGTCATGCTGTTTAAATTTTCCCAGCAAACTTTAATATTTCAGTTAGCTTTGAAAGTAGAGGTATCTGCTTCGTAATCATTGTGCATCCGCTGTATCATAATCCAGGTCTGACCAGCAAGATGGCAACTTCCCAATTAACTTTAGGGCTAAAGTCTCGTAAATTTACTTTGGCTGAGTAATCTCTGTGGCTGAAATTGGTGTGCCTTTCTTGTAGAGGAAAGAAAGCAAAGCAGACTTTAACCCTTGAGTCTTAAAGAAAGTGATTTACATATGAGAAGATGGGAGTTGTGTTTCGGGACTGTAGCCGCTCTCCAGAGCATTGTGTGGACAGTGGCCAGCACCAGATGGTTCAGGAGAAGGAAGGAGAGCTCTGCAGAAGGCGTCTGTGGGGTGATCTGCTGCACTGCACAGACAGTTGTTTGCAGCTGGATCTCTAAACACTGAACATTTGAAGCACAAGGTTTCATATCCCTTCCAAAATGTTGTTATCGTAACTTGGATATTTTTTTAAGCATTAGAAATTCTTTTGCTGTAACCTAATAAAGTCATCATCTTGTGGCCATCACGTAGACGTGAAATCTACAGCCTGACTGTAAGGTTTTGGAGAGAAGTCCAGCTTTTACTTGTGTTCAATACTACCTTGTTTTTATCATGAGACATGACAGAAGGATCTGACCTATGTTATACTGATCATTAGTTATTTTCAGTATTTCATCATATGACCACTTACCTAAACAAAGCCAAGCTTTAGAGGTTCTTCCTGTTTTTTCTGAGCCTTTAATCATTGTTATCAGCCTTCCCAGAGCTTCTTTTTGCCATAAAACAAGAGGAGTGAGCAGCACTGGATACTTCATTTGAACTTTGGTTGTAACGTTACGCAACAGTACTGTGTCTCCAGTCTCATTCATCTCTCTTCACACATCTTCTGGGCACTCACATGCATTCTTCAGACTGCCTTGTAGATTACACTTCAGTTTCTCTTGCCCTCAATTAATTCCTAGAAAGAAATAAGAGGCAGCAGAACAGGCCAGCTTCATAAATCTTTATCTAATACTAGCAAGTCATTAGGCCTGTGCGTAAAGTCTCCATCTGTTCCCAAAGAAACCGCAGCATTTTCTACACTGTGTCAGCATCTACTATAATATTTCCGCTCTCAGAGATTTCTTGAGTTTTCTCCAAAGGTCCCATATGTCTGCCTCTTCCTTTCTCTCTGCAAAGAAAAAGCAAAGAAAATCTGCAACATGCAAACAAAAACTAGAATGGCAGCAGCCCCTTCAGGAAGCTGTGCCCCCTGCATCATGGGCCAAAACTGACCCATTTTGGGAAAAAGGCCTAAAATAAGAGCAGACTGCTACTTTCCACAAAGGAGCGCAGCTTAGTAATAAGCAAGGGGCACACAGCAGCTTCCAGAATTATTCCTTGCTGTATCTTTGTCCTTTTCAAGCAACCGTTTCCTCCTAGCAATCTGGCACATTAACATCTATTATGAGCTAGATAGATTTCAGTTTATATTTCATCTAATAAGTGTGTGTGGACTCCATGGGGGCCTAAGTGGGGGGACTGGTTCTTGGAAGCCTGGCTCAAGCAAAACTCACCTTGAAGCTCCTGTGTGTTTTACCCCAGCACAGATTGAAAGGCTCACAAACCATTGTAGGTTGTTCTGGTGCTCTCACTGTTGCTAATATGATTATATACTAAAAGATTTAAATGAAAATTGTTTAGTTGGCTAGGAAAGAGAAGAGGGGGGAGGGGGCGTGTGGGAGAAACACATTTGAAACATTTTTGAAAATGCCAACTGGCTTTGCTTTGTTTGGAGCTGGTCAAGCAGAACAGTGGCACTGAGCAGCTAATCAGTAGCTCTTACTCCTCCAGAGAACAGCCAGCTCCCTTCACGCTTGGCACCAGTGCAGCTCAGCTGAATGCCCTTGTGTTTGCTTATTCTCTTGGCAGAAGTGAAAGAGTACGAGCCCCCGTTTGGCTCTAAAGTGCGAGAACACCCCTGCGTGGAAAGCATGAAGGACAATGTCCTAAGAGACAGAGGGCGACCCGAGATCCCCAGCTCCTGGCTTAACCATCAGGTAAGAGCACGTCATGTGAGCAGCGGGGAGCTGCACTACACATTTAGCTGCTGCCTGGAGCCCGAACCTTCTCTCAGTGTTCCGCCCAGCGGGCTGGACCTCTCTTTTGCACAGATTAGAGCTCTGTCTCATGGTGACACCGGTTCTGCCGTGGTTCAGACGCCACCGTGCTCTGCACTGTACTTACCCTAAAGCCCTGGGATTTCTGCTGCCCACTAGTGTAATCTAAAAGTGATCAAAACAAGAATATTGGAAGCCTGAGATCCGACAGTCATCCAGCCAGCCACAGAATAATTAGGGCCTTAAAGCACACTCTGTTCAGGCTCTGAAAGGTCAAAGGGAACAACTTCACACATGGGCCCCTTCAGCAGAGAAAACAAATCTCAGTACTTTATCGTGGAGGGCAGTCATAGTTGTATCCCAGCTGTTGACAGGTTTAAGAAAATAGGAAATGAGTCTTCAGCAAGCCAGTCTGGTTTTATTCAGGTTGCACATTAGCAGTCTGTTTCCCTTACACGTCGTGAAGCGCTGTCAGCTTTCCTCATTCACAGACACCCTGGTTGCACTTCCTAGGTGATAGTTGCAGCCTGATTTCCCAGTAGATGAACCTGAATGGAAACAAACCAAATGCGTGAATTTGTTCACCTTTGCTCTGAGCAGTTTTATCAGTAGAGATAAACTGAGAATCGTATCAAACGAGAAGTGAGGCTTGGTCATTCCACTTGTCAAAGAAATATGTTGAGTGGTCTTTACAGACAAATGGAAAGCACTGTGAACATTTATAAAAGCCCAGGCAACCAAGTATTTCCATCAGGAGCGATGTAACACTCCCTTTTTCATTCCAGTTGACATGTTAAAATCATAGTCTAACACCTGCTTAGGAAAGGCCAAGTGAGTGGCCAAAATCAATCACCTTTCCAAGCAAGAACAATGCATCTGCCACCTGGTGACTATGGCAGAGCGCAGCCCCTTCCTGGACCAGAGGGACTTGCTCCTTATGTAGTCATCTGTGATAAGTAGTGTTATTGAGGAGGGGTGCTCTAATGGGGAGGAGAGCTATATTTTGACGGACACTTGGCTATCTTATGTTACCAGTACTAAAAAGCCCTTGACATTTCTAGGAGCCATAGATACAACCATCTTCTAAATAACGAGTTGAACTGAGAGATTATATTGGTGCTCATCTTTATAGAAAAGAACTGGTTGCAGAAATTTGATTAAAATGTGGATGAGCTGGTAAAAGGAATCATGAGTTGACTGCGGTATTTTGTTTTCCACAAAGCCAAATTGAAGTCCAAACTGGTAATACATGTGTGGTACTTTAGAAGAGCCCAATTACCAAAGCAGAAAAGAATCCTGAGTCAGATCATTTGGGAGAAAAAAAGTTAAATAGCAGAAAATGCTTAAAATTAGGAACAGTGTGAGAACGTTTCTCAGCATATTCAAAAGACATGGTCTCGTGTAAAAAAATGAAGAATGGTAGGGTACTGATTAGGGAAACAGAAGAACAACAGGAAGATCTGTGGTCAGTAAACTTGAGGATAATGACAGCTTTGTCAAGAGTGAAAGGAAACCTAATGTAGTACCAGTCTGTTGCTGGAAATGAAGGAAGGATACTGCTTATGCTAATACAAAGGCAGACACGGTCAGCAAGTATTTCTGTTCTGCATCTGGGAAGAGTCAGATGACATACATGTAATAGAAGGTGATGAAAGCCTCTATGAAGCAGAAGCCATTGGCACTTACAGCAGGCCTGGGGTAGTGTTAGGTGGCCCAGAGACTTACCTGCCTTCAGGACAGGGCTACTCCTGCGGGCACTGCAGCGGAGCGCGGCATTACGTGGTGGTAGAAACGGGAAATGCCACTGGTTATTTCTCAGAGAGAAGTGTCCAGGAGTTCATTTCGTGCACAGCCAGATGTAGTGGCCGGCGTAGGAGTGCCGGCATGCCCAGGGCGCCTGGGCAGGGCAGCTCTGGGCTTGGGGCTGCAGCGGTGCTCGGGCACGGGGCAGGCCCCCGGCTGCTCTCGTGGCAGCAAGCCTGAGCGTGTGGAGCCTGCAGCTGGAGGTGCTGGAGTAGAGCTTTAAGCTACACTTGGATTCAGTCACCTCTGGCTTTAGGTAGCAAGTGGAATGGTCACAGGTTTGGACCGAGGTGTCCTGTGCTCAACTTCAGAGACTTCTTCCCTGTGTCAGACCCAGACCTCAGTCTCTGCCAGTACAGGGCAGCCCCCTGACCGGCAGGACCACGTGTCTGCGCTTGTGTGTCACCAGGACGGGCACAGCCGGCTCCGCCAGGGTTCAGCTAGGAGTCTAGAGCAGGAAATGGATGCCTGGTAATGCGCTCACAGGACATTTAATGAAGGTAGATTTAGTTCTCTTCATCTGAATCCCTTCAGCATTTCGCATTGCGCTGTCTGAAATGCAGTGACACATTGGCTTCCGTGGGGCTGTGACAGTTTGCAGCAGCTGAGGATCTGCTTTGAACTCCGCAGAAGTTGCTCTTACTGTAATGGCTCTTCCATATTCATTTCCTTCCTCTGCAGTCATCTTTTTGTAATGAACTCATTATTCATCATGATAAAATTCTGGAATGAATTTACGTATTATCATTTTTTCCCCCCTTAATAAGATTTGTTGCACTATTGATTTGAAGTTAATGTTTAATATTTAATTTAATTTACTGCTTGTAATTTCAATGCCAGGAGAAAACTAATGTTATTTATATACAGACAATAACATTCTGCTATTAACATTGACATCAGTCAACATCACCAGTTAGGTAAATTATGCAATTAATGCAGTGTTGTGAAATGTTATTTTTTTAAATAAGAAGTTTAAGATAAATCCTACTTAATGGGCTTTTAGTGTCATAAAGCAAAGCACACAATTTCCTGGCAAATACCTCATGTTTATAAAATGCATTACAGAGATGCAACTGTTTTTTGCTCCTGTAAACATGTGCATCAGCATTGAAATGAAGGTTAAATAGTTACATCTGTGAGTGACGTGTGTTTAAGTGTTTGTGGGACTGTGGCCCATATTTGCACATAGATTTTGTTAGTCTGCAAGGAATTCGTAAAGGGCTGAGGTAGGGCCTGATATTGCTGCTAAGCAGAATTTTGTTTGAGAAACCCCAACAGAGTTCAGGTACACAAAGGCCTGAGTAGAGTGGTAAGGCACGTTATCCAATAATTCTGTTTGTATTTATTAAAAAAAAAAAGACTCTATACGATTCTATAGCACTAGTCCAAAGGATCATTCTTCTTGTGTCAGAACACATGCACAGAAATGACAGTGCCAATGATCTAAGTTGCTGAAAATACTGTACTAGGGCTTGTTTTTTGGAAAAAAAACCCAAACATGCCCGCATTACAGTAGCGGCAGAGCCCATGAAGCACCTCCAGGACAGGTGAATAACCCCCTGGACTTCAGGGAGCAAACTTTCGCCCGCGGGTGTTGCTGGTGACTGGCCCCATCACCGCTGCTCTCTCTGTGCTCCCTGCAGGGCATCCAGATGGTGTGTGAAACGCTCATCGAGTGCTGGGACCACGACCCGGAGGCCAGGCTCACGGCGCAGTGCGTTGCGGAGCGCTTCAGCGAGCTCAGGCACCACGACAAGCTCTCGGGAAGGAGCTGTTCGGAGGAGAAGATCCCCGAAGACGGCTCCGTGACCACCACCAAGTAGCACACGCCCGAGAGCTCCGAAACGGAGAGAAGTCGCTCCTTAACGCATTCATCTTGGCGAAGGAAGAAGTCTCGATCGGTGCCTTGACTTGCTTCCTGGAGGACTGAGGCTGCCACTACTCCCTTTAGACTCCGGCTCCGGACAGGGAGATGTGTTCACGGGAATTAAAAGCCGGGGAGTAGGTGTCATACCCTAGTGTTGGCTGCCGGCATCGCGTCGTAGGAGGAGCTATGTATTGTTAGCACTTCCTCAGGAAATGAGATTTGAAAATAGCCAATAACATTATGCACTTTATTAATGCCTGTATATAACTATGGAATTGCTATTTTTATATATATATATATACATACATATATATATATAAAAAGTGTGTGTAAGTATATATATATCTATATATATATATCTATATATCTATAAACAGCCATGGTCTGAAAAGAAGAGTTTAAAAAAAACAAAAGTGCTTCCAGGAAATTACCGGTGCATTGGAGATCCCAGCCCGCCCTGAGGGAAGGAGCCCGGGGAGCCTGGCATAGCACGACACCAGCAATTGTGCGCTAAGCGCTCTGCCGAAAAGATAGGACTAATATGCGATAAGACGGTGGCTTTCAAAGCGCGCGCCGTAACCACCCAGCTGTGGCCCTGCAGGAGCAGTGTCAGGTGTCACAGCAGTCAGGCCCATCTGGCTTCACAGTTGCACCTACGCGTTCCTGTCTGCAGCACGTTTTGGAAGGTTCAGGGATGCCTTTGCCCTCTCGTCTTAACCCCAGTGTCTTCATAGTGTTCCAGAACGAGAGGGCGAGGAGGTTTGGTCCCTCCCACACATGTTTTTCCGTGCAGGGGTCATTAATGTTGTATCTGTATTGCTTTGAATTCACGCTGCTTGCAAGCAGGTTGCAAAAATCAGCAGGCTGAGTTTTCCCCTCCTCCCATCCCCACCCCCAAACCGTACAAAACAAGACAGGGCCAGCAATACTCCAAACAGATGTTTTATATTTGCTGTGCATTCTGTGTGCAGGCAGTACAATTTTTTTTTCCTGCCTTGTGCCTTGATTGTGTTGTGGTAAGACCGAACATTTTTTTTCCCTGTACAGCATGTCTAATTACTTGTCACACCACAGTCTGACCCTGTTCCACACTTTCTAGAGAAAAGTAAGAGACAAGGGCCAGTGCCTTTATTTTTGCAAAAGGACCTTGGAGGTGAGGGAAAGCTCCGTAGCGTTAGGTTAATGGCATATGCTGCCCTCAGCACTGCTTGCATATAGGGCTGCCCTCAGCAAGTCAGCAATTAACAGAAAAAACCCCAAACTCAAGGAAAACTATTTATTCCAAAAGGATCCCTCAGACATTGCTTGCATTCTTTCAGTTCTCCAAAATTTTTAAGACCATTGACGACACATATGGCCTATAGAAATGACAGCAATGTGTTTAATAAGTGCTAACAATTTTGTCTTCAGGAGTTTTGCAGTGATTTTTTTCCACTTTTTTCTTCCCCATGGCATGTAAGCAGGCCTTGGAGATTAGAAATTCAGCCAGCAAAAACCAGTCCTGTACAGATGTATCTGGTGCAATTTATTAAACACCTTTGACAGATAAACATCGATACTTCTCTAGAAGACATTGCTGTGTAAGTCAATAGGAATCATGCTTATTCAAATAGGAGTTAAGATTTATGATGACAGATACTTTATTTGAAACGGTTTTGTATCTGCTTTTTTTTTATTATTATTTTAACCGAACTACTCAGAAATATTTAAACAGAGCAGGGCAAAACCTCAACAACTACAGTGGAATCCAGAGGATACTATGTCAAATTTTATAGGGGGACATTGTTTTTTGTAGAAAAAAAAACGGAAAGCGGGCAGAGGCGTGGGGCTGCAGAGCAGCTGGCGGTGGGAGCGCGGCCGCGGCGGGCCCCGCTGACCCCACGCACTGCGCTGCTGCTGCGCCGCCGCCTCGGCGGCCCGCAGCCGGGGGAGAGGGAATGTCACCTCTCGTTTCTCTTCCTCCATCCACACTGAAGGTCAAGGAATGGCGTCCGGTATTTCCTGACAATACTGACATTTTTATGAGGTTTTTTTACTACTACATGTAAGGACATTTTTTATTCTTTTAAGGAATATTTCACCTGTACATCATGTATGAAATAGGAATGTGAACAATATATACTCTTGTATATCAAATATTTCAAGCACTTAACTTGCTTTGTAAACAGTTTTGGGGTTTTTGGTCTGTTTTGTTGTTTTGTATAAATCAAATGTTTATTGGAGCAAATAACACCGACTTGAGTTTGTCTTTCATCTTTGGAGCAGCCAGAGTAGGGAGAGGGTTCTTCCTAAAATGATCCCTATCCTGAAATGATTCAGGCCCATTGGCCTGAATGTCATGGTCAGTGTGTCCAACGGCCTTTGCATGTGTCCTGCTTTGCCAACGACTCCTTCCTTCAGTCTCCATCCTGCCCTTCAGCAGAACGATGCTAGGAGATACCCAAACTTGCCGGCCTCTTAGCCCCTACAGTGTAAAACCTTCACTAGTTTCTGGGGAGGGGAGGGAGCAGAGGGTTCGCAGCTGATGCTCTCCTACCTCTAGGTTCTCAGTGCAGATAAGGCCTTAGCTACACATCAGTCGTTTTGGTGCTGGTATTAAAGCCAGCCAGAAGCCAGCCCACTAAATCTGTGTCACCGAGAAGGGTATGATTAATGTGTTTGTGCCTTACAGCTACTGCGCTCCACTCAGAACCTTCACCTTTTTAAGCTGATACTCTCCCATGGAAGACATGCAGAACACAAGCACCACATAAACAACAAGCGAGCTACCTCCCTCCTCCCCAAAAAATTGGCCCAAGTGTGACTTAAGTTGAATCTAAGCCATTATGCAGGATGCAGTCCACCAGTGCCTGATTCAGGCACAGGAGACTCTCCAAGCATCACTGTTTTTTCCAGGGAATGTATTTTTGTGCCAAAACCTCCCCCAGAGCTCACGCTTGGCTGCACAGATTATCTCCTTTTTAACCTCCAAGTGGGGATTCCCCAGAAGGCACCCAGATGTCTTTGTTCATGAGCAGAATTGGAGAATAACAGGCTGGTGTGGACCCCCAGTCCAGGTGCTGAGCTTGCTGGTCGTCTGGTCCAGGCTCTTGTACAGAACAGGCAGATTAGATCAGGTTGATCAAGCCCTTGCTGAATTTTGAGTGTGTTCAACACTAACAATTTCACAACCTCTCTGGACACCCGTTGGCCCAACAGAGCAACACACATAGCCAATGTCAGGTGTCGTGCACAGTGCACAGTGGCCCCCAGCTAGTCTCGAACAGGCTAAACAGGGGCTTTGTGAAGAAGAAGGCTGTGCCCAGGTGCCCCCTCAAGCAGACAGCTGCAGGTGACCAGCTCTTCCTCCAAGCCTGCTGCCCTCTGCCCTGTGTTACCGGACTATGAATCAAGCTGCACAGCGAGGACACTCTGCAGCTGGCTGAAACCAGCTGCCGGGGGACACCATGGAGAGGCCTGCAGGGACCCTTGTTGCAGGGCGGCTGCCGAGGGCGCAGTCAGGACAGGACCCCCGCCAGCTGCAAGGCAGCGCTGCCAGCACCTGCCTTGCTGTAGTCGCTATAACACTGAGGGATGGTGGGATGCTCTATAGCCTCCCCCTTCCCAGCAAGCGTTAACGGCACAGCCTTCCCTTCTCTCCTGCTCCTTCAGCGAAGGTCAGGTACAAAGCAGCTCTCAGCTTCCCTATGGGCATGCAAAGCCTCATTGCCCGCACCCCTCCACGATTTCCAGCAGCGCTCTGCTGAGCCCTAGACAAGCCCAGTGTCACTGTGGTCAGCCCCAGCGTCTGCTGGTGCACTGGTGGCAGGGGCCACCCTTCACCAGTTCCCACCGCTGGCTGCATATTGGAAAAGATCTTCAATCCCTGACATCCTGGTTACACTGGCTCAAAGTCTAATTAAGTCCTTCTGGCATAACAAGGTGAACAAGAGTTGTAAATCCAAACATAAACTGTATTAAGAAAATATAGCAGGAAAACTCCACAGACCTTTCAGTCTTGAAGTACACAATATCCTTGATATAAAGCACACTATATCCTTTTGATTTTTTTTTCTAGTTAAGGCTTTTGCCCACTTTTCTTAGCCTAAATATGGTATTCAGCATTCTTCTGTAAGCAGCTCTTAATTACCATGTCAATCAGCATTTTATTGCCGCGGTACACAGCAAGGAGGTTCCAGCTGTGCAATGCAGAAGACAAATCCTTGGGTTTACTGCGGAACCATGCAATGGTCTAAACTGGATGGCAAAGTTGCCCGGGGCAGCCTGCCTCTGTTTTACCAGTTCGCACAATTCCCAGCACAACAGCGATTTCACAGCCACCAGCCCCCTCCCCCCCCCCCCCCC
>Ga0065711_1005781_pt1 | contig 22626 bp, 15 predicted proteins | sample Hoacrofraction12_FD_59098 | JGI IMG/M metagenome (GOLD analysis project Ga0065711, IMG submission 59098) | Hoatzin crop microbial communities from Cojedes, Venezuela - Epithelial fraction 12 v2 (version 2) | ecosystem: Host-associated > Birds > Digestive system > Esophagus > Crop | place... | reverse complement strand
AGCATCCCCGGACCCCGTCCCGGGGCCACGCACCCCGGTGCCCGCTGTCCTGCGCCGCGGCGAGGGGCTGAGCTGGGCAGGGAGCCGAGGGACCCCGGCGAGGGGCGGGGAGGGAGCCGGTGCGGTGCTAGAGCATCACGCTCTTTCCGATTCATCGCCTTGGTCGAAAGTCGGTGAACTAAAGCAAAGGTCAGCTAATTACACGCGGGCTCGGGGTAGAAGTGAGCTGAGAACGGGGAATAACGCCCACCGTAGCGGTCGGGAGAGGGACGGAGGCAGAATCCTTTTCAGGTGCAACCACATTTCGTTTAGGAATTACAGTGCTCCGGCACTTAGTTTCTGAAGTGACAAGAACCTGCTTCAGTGCCCTTTAAATAGCCCCGTTACAGTTTTTCTCTTTCTTTTTGCATGCATGTTTACACGAACCTATACATAAATACATGCAAAATGGATATGCGTATGTTCAGCCTTACCAAAAGCTGTAAAAGAAAGCGAAACACCAGACTGTGTTTTAAGGATTTAAGACCAAAGCCTCCCTTTGTCTCTGAGGGAGGAAAGAAAGATAAAGAAAAACCCTTGTTGGCTTCTGATTAGATTATGCAGCTTCATTCTTCTTCATTTTCTCATCTTGCCTTGCTTCATTTGCACGATCATGCGATGTCATTTACAAGCTTTGCTAAGTAAAAACCAGATCTTGCGCTTAACCTTTGCATCTCTGTGCAAGATGACCCAGTTGCAGGCACGAGGTAGTTAGGATTTATTGGATTTTTTCCAGTGATTAACAATGCTAGCCTTGGTGGATACGATAATATTGTTTACCTGAAAATTCCCACTGTCTGCTAAATAGACTTTAATACTCAACTGCTAGAAAAGGCAAAGTGCACAGAAATAACTTTCTCAAGCATTTTGTTAATTTTTTTTTTAAAAGTTAGATATCTGATCTAATTAAAAACAAAAAAGACTGAGAAATTCAGGCCACCACTCTCCTTGTAGTGCAGAGGCAGTGCAAGATTGAGAATGCTTCACGTTCTGTACAGTATGTGCTTAAATGCGAAAATTAGAGATGTATGTGTGTGCATATATGTGTAGATTCTTATTATTCTTTTGATTTCTGCCTATATAGGAATATCATTTAGGGCTTGCTATTAATTTGAGGGAAGGCCAAAAGAAGGAGGGGAAAAGAAACGTGATTGTAGAGGTACCAGCTACAATTTCTTAGAATGCATTTTAAAATCACACCTTTTGTCAGTTTTAAAACACATTACCTTGGACCCAATCAAAGGGTGATGGTGTAAAAAGGCAGCTTTCTGAGGAGAAACGAGTCTTGTTAAAGAAAATGAAAGATGAAGTGGTGGAGCTGCCACTTAAGGACTTCATAGGGAAGCCCAGGAGCCTCTCCAGAAGTTAAGTAGCTGATTTTACAAGATGAAGGATCTTGCATGTCGTAAGAATGCACTTCAGAGTCTTTGCTTTTCTGTGTTTATTAGAAATTCCACTATCCAACAGTGTTTTGAAACATCTAATTCCTATTAATTCTTCAGAGAGGCGTTTCCATTAGCCTCTCTAAGCCTGACAGAAGCATTTCTCTTTCTGGCTGAGCAGGGCTGGACACAGCTCCTGTGGAGCCCACCACCGCATGTCTAAGCATTTGCCAGAGGGAACTGGGTGAGGGAAGGGGGGTGTTCTTATTCCTTATCCCGGTGTTGGAGTGCCCTTCTCCTGTGTCCCAGCTCCTGCTGGCTGAGCCAGGTGAGACTGGAAATTTGATTTTCAGGCTGGTATCCTTCAGCGTTAGCTCCATTCAGTTTTGCAGTTATTCTGTTCTAGTCTAATACGATTGTACGTAAACGTTGCCATCTTTATGGTGACCTCATGCCTGCTATTTTGTCAGCTTTTTGTCGCATCCTACCAGTTAAAAAGTCGAAAAGAGCTTTTAGTGTAGGTCAATTAGTCGATCCCCGATAAAAGCGTAGCTCTCTAATGTTGTGAATTAAAGTGTCCAAGGAAGGAGAAATGATCTCTTTGCCCAGGCATTCAATAAATGTCACCACAGTCCTCAGACACCCACACCATCCTCCTCTACCCCTGGCTAGCCCTGCCACCCCCATCCACTCAGCAAATGCTTTGATTTTTTTGTTCTTCCACTTTTCCTTGAGCCAACCCAATTCCAGCTAATAGTACAAGCAAAACCAGAAGCCCAGCATGGTTGGATTTTTTCCCTTTCTTTTGAAAAAACAAACCACAGTCTTGCTGATAACACTCTCATCAGGTCATTTTGCTGGGATTTTCCTGAGTAGTATGAGCTCATGTGATTTTAGTGGACAGTAGTGTGCGTCCCAGAGACATAAACAGAATTCCAACCAAGCAATAAGCTCACCCTATTAAACAAAAAGTAGTTCAGCATACAGTTTTTTTAATATACTAAAAGTAAAACTTAAAAGTCTTTCAAGCTTGACCAAACGATTTTTTGACTTTGCTTGCTGACTCTCATTAAACTTGGTCATGTGAAAGATGGCTGAAAGAATCAAAAGTTTAACCACAGGAAGGAATAAGAAGATAATTCTCTGGATCATCACATCAGCAATGAATAGAGAAGTACAGAGAAGTAAGAGAGAGACTAATGTTCAAAAGTGTAAGTCCTAGGCTGCTCAGCACTTGCCAGTGGTCTCTGCAGCACGTGGGGTGGTTGATGATTCATGTTCGTATCTCCTTGCTCCGTTTAAGAAGGCGGCTATTGCTTTTGTTATAGCTGTATCTACCATGCAGTCTTTTTTTGGAATAGATAGAGTAGCTCACACTGCAATGCCTCTAGATCACAAAAAAGATGGACTGTCCATGGCAAAGCCCACATAAAAGGAGAGCGATTGCAACTTTCTCAGTGACTTTCAATGAAGAAAGGCAGTTTCTTTAGGAATCCAGGAACGCGATGGTTCACATGCCAAGTGAAAACTGCACGTTGAATAAGCAAAAAGTTAGAAGTATAGCCATGTAGATGTCTGTTACCGTCCTCGTTCACCCCTTCCTTCCTGCACACACTTCTTTGATGTCTGCTGGGCTGGGCTTTTTATTGCCGCCCAGTTTCTCATTCAGTTACCAAATGACAAGGACAGTATGTCTTCCAGCTGTTTCTTCTTTTCGTGCTCTCAGGATTTTGTTCAGGCTGTTGTCTGATAAATGTAAGTTGATTCTTGGTTTTTTAAATCTGCCAGAGTAGGAGCCAGGAGGTGACTAATGAAATCTTCATGTTGGTATGTGCATGTGCTTGGAAAGTAACGGCGAGAACCGGGAAGGAATAGGATCGACATGCTCACAGGCAGAACAGAAAGAGCTGAGCAGTAGTGTAAGGGTTGTGCGTTTCAAGACCTGGATTAGCATGGTGCCAGAAGGGATTTGACTCACTGAGACTTATGACAAAGATATAGGCCAATGATTTAGGAGGAGCAATGGCAGTCTGAAGTAGAGGGAATAGGGTACTGGGGGCAGTTATTAAGAAAGTGGTAGTTCAGGGTGGGGGGGACCTTTGTGGTGGAGCAGTAGAGGGATTTAAGAGGTTGATCAGAGGGGGTGAAAAAGTGCTTCAACAGCAAGGTTCCTGAGCAGGCAGAAGAGTTTGTGGAAAATGAGGGCTTTGAGGAAGGGAAGTTGACATGTTTTGAAGGTGAGAGCTGAGGCTGAGCATAGGGCTCATGTTCTACCCAGCAAGTGCCCTCCTTCCGTCTCTTCTGTCCAGAACGTGATGTGCCAGCAGGGACATGCATGCTGATCTCCCACTTCTGAGCTAGGCCAGCTTCTTCCAGTCCCTGCTTTGCCATTGTTGCTGAAGTTCATGTGCACTGGATTCATCCACGTTATGTCCATTTAGAGAGACTTTTGTAGCAGAATCACCAGCTCGCCATTACTGTAGTGCCAGACTGTGGGCTGGATCAGGCAGCCCTTGTTCGCTAAAGATGCCTGTTGAGCTCGCTTTTGCTAAGTAAAAATAGCAGGACTGGAATTGCAACACTGTGATGAAATCATTTATATGACCACTGTGAAAAATATGACCAAAACAACTTTGAAAGACGTGCGTGTGATGTATAGATAGAATTTTATCTGTGTAACAAAACTGCAAGGAAAGATTTATTAGTGTAGGTAAAAATAATTTTATGGCCTCTTATTTTTTATATACTGGAATTGTTATTTCTGCATGTAATGATAATAAAATATTTTTAGGGGTTAGGGTAAATGAAATGGCATTTTTTTGGTTAGAATGTGCTTAATGTGTAGCAGAAAAGGGTTATATTTTGATTAAAGCATTGAATGTAAATGTTTCCAGATGTTCAAGCATCATTACGCGATGTGATATTAGAGGTAGAAGTGAAAAAGTCTCATCTTCATGTTATAATTGCCTTTTTTAGAGAGAGATCTTTTTTAATGTTTTTTTTTCAGACTTCTTTGTATATCACAGTCTTCTTGGTTTATATCTCTTTTTCATTCATGGATTTTCAAATACTTACCAGTTCTCCTGCTCTGAGTACTTCTTACACGTAACTGAGACATTTGCATGTTTGAAGACCGTAAAGCACAGCAGCTTTCTCCACGTCTTTAAATTATATAATTTTTATATCCCCTTTCAAAATTTCCAATATGCTTCATCAGTTATTATCCCCATCAGCTGCCAAAGTATTGACATCAGTTGGAATAAAATGAATAACAAAGCAATTTCAGTCGGCATAGTGGTTAATTGGCTGTGCAGTTAGATATGCGTATTAGGAAGTGAGGTTTCTATGTTATTATTTCTGTCAATATGGCTTGCCAAAGAGGCATACAGTCTTCAGTAGTATTGTGGACAGTCTGGAGCACTGTAATCAAAAGTGGAATGTTGCTCATGGATTTCTGATAAGCAACCTTATACAAGCCCTACTGCCTTAGTACATGCACAGCTATTGATTGACTGAGGTGCCTTGACAAGAGCTAAATAAATAACAACGCTCTGTTGTCACTTACCAACGATACCACTTTTGCCTCATCCTGTGGTAACCATGTTTTTCTAGATTTAAAGCATGTTTTATTGTCTTTTAATCAAATACCATTTGAAATAAGTTATCAGAAGAAATTAATTTAGCATTCAATACAGTGTACTTCCTGCTGTTTCTAATTTTCAAAGATGGATTTTTTCTGATAGCAAGAAGTTGACTTGGCTTGATGGGAAGTTTCTTTCTGTATCTTCATTTTAGTCCAGGAGAGAACTCTGTAGACAAAGATTTGATGCACAGCTGCTGTCCCCAGTGTGAGTAAGCAGAACCATTTCTACAGTCCTAGTATTTTCTCAGCTTTCTCACACAGATGGCCATTACCATGGTTAACCACAGGATGATATGCTTGATTATTGCATTTTCAATGGATCACGTAGTGTAGTTCACTGCAGTTAATCTTTTGTCTTCTCCTTGGTCAAAGCTTGCAATAGTTCTTAACCTTTCTGAGTAATCAAGATGACGTTACTGACCCCTTTCTTGTCTTTCCCCAGTTTCAGTTAATCTATCTCTCTGTTATTGAGGCTGATGTCCTCAGGTCTGCTACAGTATCTATACCAAGTTTTTCTAAGCTAACAACTTCCTTTCTGGTTTGTAAATACAGCGTAGGCAGAGCTGATAGATCTTGCTGTGATAATAAGTTGACTTGTGAATGTAGCTGTGATTATAAGTAGAATGGAACAGTCTGATTTGATGAAAGAAAGTGTATTATAAATAACGACGCTGTTCTCTAATCTTAAAAGTAACAAACATAAAGAGGAGAGGCCATGTACTTACCATCATTTAGACATTTTTTTCTTTCCAAATAGCAACATGGATGACTGGAAGTATTTTTCCCCCCTATTTCTCACAGCTTTATATACATTTGTGCTGAAGTGTATGCACGCACACATGTACATATCACAGATGTTTCCTCATAATGAGAAAATGGTCCAAAGTGTTAAGTTGAAAAAGAGAACATTTCTCCAAGAGTTGAAAATGTTAAAAAAATGTTCGATGATGATATCTGCTAACCACAGATGTAATTGGTCAGAGCAATATGATTAATTACTCCCTTCCTCCTTAGTTGACAGAAAAAATGAGCCAGTGAAATAAAGTGGGAAAGGAGGAGGGGAGAAGAAGTAGTGCTGCTGGACGTCACTCCACAGAGTTGGGATAAGGTGGTAGGAGGATATCATGCTTAGAAGCGGTCACCGTCTCTGGCCCATGATTAGTGAATCGCCATAGAAAACTCTAGCAATTGGTTCTGAATTTCTGTAAGCGCTAAACTGGCCAAATCCATCAAAATCTCCCCAATCAAGGGTATGACTGGCTCGTGCACTGTAGGTAGGATGTGAGTCAAAAAGCTTTACCGTTTCTGGGGCTTGGCTAGTAACAAAAATGTACACATACAATAGATCTATGGTAACAGTGATCCTGAATCTCAGAAGGCAAGACAAGGTTGAAGCTGAGGCAGGGTTTGCTTGAAGGGGTGAGGAATGTGTATAGTCTACATATTTGAACTGTAAACGGCACAGTAATGAGTCTTCCTTTTAAATACATAGATAGGTGTTTCCTGAAGAGCTTGCTGCTCAAGCATGGAGAGACGGAGGGCTCAGCAATAAAAGATTTGCTCAGATCATTCTGCGTTCTGGGGCCTTAGCGGGGGATGTGCTCAGACACCTACTCAGAAATGACGGAAGTCTTAACTCTTTCTTTAGCTCTCTTTTACTGCAGCTGTATCTGCAAATAAACTCCAACATGCTTCTAAAGCAAGTTGACTGCTTTCCAAATATCTTCTTTTATCCCTGCATATCTGCAACAGAGTTAGGGCTTCTCTAATTTACTTCATTAATTCAGCTCATCTGCAATTGTAAAATAAAGAAGAGCAGAGAATGACTAGACTTGGAGAAACTTCAGAAAACTCCCAGAAACTTTCTCTACCTTAAAGACGAGTCAGTTGTAGTCTTAATCCATGTTTGCATTGCTGAATCGCTGAAGTTGGTTGACTTTCTCAGTGACCGCAGCAATAAAGCCCTGGGGAGTGTTTGGAAAGGAGATGGGGGCAAATGGTCCTGGGCTTGACTCCTTCTCACTGATCAGTGGAGATGAGGAGCTGTGAAGGAATTGAGGGCTAAAGAAGACACTGTTTGTGATCATTGGCCTGGGCTTGATTTGCTCTTACTGAGGTCAAGCACAAAATTTCCACTGCGTGACCTGATCTGTTGTGCCTCTGTTAGATCTGATGTCCCTCATGCACGCAGCACTGCTGGTGTGGTCTCCCCCCACCAAAACAATTCTTTTCAAGCTGTGAATGGGGTATTGCAAATGATAATGCAAACACATGTATTTTTAAAATAGGTTTGGTGCAGTTAGTGGATGTGTTCACTTTATTTCACATGACAAGAATTATGAGGGAGCTTTCAGCAAACATAATGAATTGCCATATTTATGGAAAACACATGAGCCTGAATTGAATCATGCTGTTATTTTGGGTTTGGATATTCAGTGCCCACAGAGAGGGGTTTAGGAGTTGTGACAAAACAACAGATGTGAGATTAGCCCCTTTGGCTGTGTCTAAATGCATGCGTCTTAAAATCCTGATGTCCCAGTTGGTCAGAGAATGCTGTGGCTCCCGTCCAAGCCCCATCCTTCCACCCATGCTCTTCTCCGGCTGGTTTGTGCTTGCAGTCTGCCTTGCTGTGGGTTCTAAATCTGCCTGGGGCATGCACCCCAACCCTGGCATTCAGAGCAGCTCTCAAATACCGCTGTTGTTTATTCTAAAAAAATAAGAAATGCTGTGAGTGTCCATCTTCCTAAATAATCTGGTATATCAGGTGAGGTTAAGTACAACATTATGTGGGCAAGGTAAGGTGGAGGAGAAGTCTACCATTATTTTATTGCTTGGAAGTTTTTCCAAGCAGCTTTTTATTGCTTGGAAATTCTACTGAAGTTTCAGGAGTAGGACGGCTCACTTTACACCCTATCAATTCTTTTTCAGATGCTATGGTTAAGAAACATGCAGCCTGCTTTTGTTAGAAATTGTTGGCTAGAATGTGTGATGTAGGAGGGTATGTAGGCCAAATACTCATTTCAGCTGTGCCGACTTCTAATAGAAAACCAGTCATTCACTAAGATTGAAGCCAGAATTTTTTTTGTAATGGTAATTTTTAACTTTTATAGATATCTTCTCACATTAGCGAATAAAGTTTGCTTTTCATCACTCAGCACAATTTGACAGCTCTAGCTGTTGTCTGACATGAATATAGTAAAATCCACTGTATGGCATTCAGAGGGAGAAGATGGTGAAGAAAGAATAGTAACAACAGTATTTTGCAGTAGCAACAGCAAAAACAAACATATTTGAAGTGTGATGTTTGAATATCTTACTGTGCAAGACATTGCAAAACTGTAGTTAAGCATGCAGATGAGAGGAGTTATTAGTCTGTTAAGAAGACTAGTGGCCTGTCAATGTCTAACTCAGACACTTAAATTTCAGTTTGTAGCTGGCAGTGATTTCATGAGTTACATGATTATCTAAACGAGAATGCGATTTGTATGTAAACGTATAGGAGCTTAGTTTCCAAGAGCCTGAGGTCAGCAAAGGTAAATAATTAAATGGTGAATAAATGTGATACATCTGCTAAATGTCTATAGAGGCAGTTACTTTAGATATGGCAATTATTAACACTGATATAAGTTGCAAGTGACTCAACTGATGACTCCTCAGGTCCTATCTATTCGTTGTACTTGTAAGATAAAATTTGCCTCTTGCGGTTTATGCTTTAGACTTTGGGAAGGTAGGTGGGTTTCAGTGCAGTCTGTGTATCTCATATGGCTTTTGCTGGCACTTGGATGAGGGACAAATGTCACTGTTTCAGTACAAGGTCAGTGTTGGAGACATGGGGAAGGCTCACTGTAAGCTGGTCGTAGCAACTGTGGTGTGAGTAAATAAATATGTCAGGATTTTGCAAGTCTTTTCTGTTTGTTTCAAGTCATTAACTTGATCTCTGCTGGCTATTTGATAATCACTCTCCTCTTTTTTTTCCTTTTTCCAAATGTAATTATTTGAATTGGAGGAAAAACAGCAAAAAGAATTGTATGTAATCTAGGAGTAAATTTACATATGCATATAATGTGCAATGGTACTTTTGTCTTCTGTAGGGTCGGTTAATTGCCAAAGTATAGTTTGGAAAAAAGGAAATCTTGGGGGGAGAAAAGGAGCCACCGTTATTGCTAAATGACACTTACTGTAAATCAGTTCCACATTGCTAAAACCCCCCTGTTTCTGTCATGTCAAAAAGTGGCGTACGTATGTTAACCCTTGTCCTGCATAAGCACTGGTATCTCCATGGTGCCGCAGCGTATCTTGGCAATAGGCTTGTCTGGAATGGTTAGTCCCGTTTCACGGAGAGGAGCTGAGGCATGGTAAATCACCTTCTCATTTGTCTTCCCTCTTGAATGATTCAAAGAAATCACGCAGTGGTCAGATTGGCCATCTGAAAATTCCCTTTGTGTCTCTTGTGCACTTGCCCGTGATAGAAGAGACGTATCTGGGGCATGGCCAGAGTGTGTAACACCCTTGTCAGTTGGCATAGCTTAAAGCAGATTCCATGCTGGTTTAGCGTATGCCATGCCTCAGTCATCCCTCCATAAGCAAGTCATTGGGTAGTGCTTTTCCCACAGCTGTGTGTCAAACAATAAACTAAGCGCAGCAGAGGTTAAGGATTATTCTCTTCAGCCTTTGCTCGTGCTTGTTAATGAATAGCTATCGAGTTTATTTCAGGAGTACACAGCTTTACCTACCTAAATGTGACAGGTATCTAACCGTAAGTCACACAGCAGCTGAAATGGGAAAAGGAATTAAACAAAGACTCACTGAGTTCTATATTGCTGTTTCATTCTGTTGTATTGTGCTAATACCAAGACCCAAGACCATTAAAACAATGTAACTGTTACTGAACAAATACCATTCTTCCTTCCTTGGTGTATAGGTCATACTGTGGGATTAATAGAACTGGGTTGTGAAAAAAAGAAAAAGGGTGCTGCAAAGAAATGGGGGAGGGGAAGAAGAAAAGGAAAATGGGTCGAGCAGGCAGAGCATGTCTTTGTTTAAGAAAAAGAAAACCAGAAATGTTTTCTCCCTGTGAAAATATGTGGGGTTTTTTTAACAGGGAATATTTTCTCAGTTATTTGATCTGATTTTTACGGAGCTATTGTAATTATTTTAGATGTAGAAAAGGCGTAAAATACTGATCTTTGTGTGTGCCAGTACACCAAGCTTACAGCTCTCATGCCTTCACAGATGAGACTTGCCTGTCTTTTGGTATAAGTCAAATCTTTCCAAGCTCCTTGTCAGTGCTTACGTTTTTGGGGCCATATGGGGAGCAGTTCCCTTAAATACTGTTCTCTGCTTGTCTTGTAATTCCAGTTGCTGGTGGTATCTGATGTCTATTAAGTGAGAAGGGCAGTCATAATGCATTGAGGCTAGATTTGAACTGGTGGCTTCACATCATGTCATTTTGTTTTACAGATACTGTTTGCCATTTAAAATGTTCCCTCTCCATGCAATTGCTCTGGATGTTTGAATGTTGGCGTCAGTAGGCGAGATATTTTGTCTCTGTTCCTTAAGTGAATGTGAATGGGGTGAGGATTTTGTTCAGTGAAGACACGTCTAGCTTTGTTTGAAAGGATTACTTACTTTCATATGTTACTTTAGGACTGTTAGGATAATTAGCAGTTCATCAGATTGATTTCACAGGCTGTTATTTGTGAGAATGACTGGGGCAAGGCTTTTTAGTTTGCAGTGAGTCTGTGCGATTTACCATGTATAATGCCAATAGATGTGAAGAGTCAACAGTCATAGAGGGAAGGTCAACACTAACTTTCTTTCATAATTTCATGGATTTGTTTTTTGAGTACTACATCATGTCGTGTGTCTTTCATTTCTTATCTTAGAAGATGTTATAATTTTTAATGTTATTTGTTTGTATTATTGTGGCATCTAGAAATTTCAATCAGGTTGTGAGCTCATTGTGCTAAGCAGATGAATTGAATAGAAAAAGACAAGAAAGCTGGGGAAATAATCACTCTTTACTTCTGACAGTACTCTCCAGGGTAGGTTTCAAAATAGCTCAAGAGCTGTGTAAAATTAATAAGCTGTTCCTCATGTACTGAGATCCTCTTTCATATTGCATTGGCACGAGGGATCTCTGTAGAGAGGGGGGGCTGCCAGTAAGATTTGCCAGAGGATGGGGTTGAAGATTGTGCCTCAAAGTCCAGATTTTACTGTGCGTCCAATGGATGAGTGCCCTCTAACAGTGTGTATCAAAGTGGTTTCTATGGAATTTGTTCTCTCCAAAATCTCTGGGTCACTGAAGTCTGCTAAGTCCCTCAGAGCAAGGTTTACTAGGCATAAAATTTGAACAAGTGTCCTTTTGTTTCTTTAGCATCTTTATAATTGTCTTCACTGATAGCAGAAACAGATGAGAAATCGGGAAGCATTACTCTAGAAACTTGATGTTAGTGAGGCATTTTAGTAGCTTTTTGAGGGACTAGGTCAGTTTTTATTCTCTGATATGGAAACATGTTCCCTTGGACTCCAGATTTGCAGTGTAGCATGAAGGTTTTGGTTTTGTCATGGCATTTTAAAAGTGTTATTTTTTCATACAGTATATGTTAGATGCATATCATAGAATCATAGAATGGTAAGGGTTGGAAGGGACCTTAAAGATCATCTGGTTCCAACCCCCCTGCCATGAGCAGGGACATCTTCTACCAGACCAGGCTGCTTAGAGCTCCATCTGGCCTTGAACACTTCCAGGGAGGGGGCAGCCACAGCTTCCCTGGGCAATCTGTGCCAGTGTTTCACCACCCACATGGTGAAGAATTTCTTCCTAATATCTAGTCTAATTCTGCCCTCTTTTAGTTTACAGCCATTCCCCCTTGTCCTGTCACTACATACCCTTGTGAAAAGCCCCTCTCCATCCTTCCTGTACCCGCTTCAGGTACAGGAAGGCTGCTGTAAGGTCACCCCCGAGCCTTCTCTTCTGCAGGCTGAACAGCCCCAACTCTCTTAGCCTGTCCTTGTAGGAGAGGTGCTCCAGCCCTCTGATCAGTGCTGAATCGTAATTAGAAGGGAAAAAAATCATTACCTGTCATGAAGAAAACTCTGAAATAATAAATATCACTGATACATCTTACTGCTATTATAAATATTTATTCAGCACATGTCCATAGGCTCAATTTATTGCATCATATTCACTTAAATGTGTTTATGAAATGATCCTTCTGCACACACATTTTATCAAATTTTGGATTCTTTGATTAATGGCACAGACCTCTTTTGCTACGTGGCACAGTCTGTAATACCTCTAATCCAATTTTGAAATAAAGGTATTCTTAGATCTGATAAAGGTATTCTTCTTGCTACAATTATAGCTCTTTTGCTTATTTTCTTATAGAATGGATTAAGATTTAATAGTGATGTATTTCTTAATAAACACAACTGGAGGACAGCTTCTTCCATTATCTTAGATACACCTTTGTTACGTCTTCATCGGAACCCATTAAATATTCTTGGACGGTCACTTAGCAATATATAAAATGTTTCTTATCTTTGATTTCAGCAGAGACATCAATCCAAATGTTCTGGGCTATATTGCATAATTGTCAAGGAGTTAAATATGTGCACTGAAGCTACAGTAGATAAAATTTACTGGTGTACATCTAATATTCAGAGATAAACCTTTTAAAGAAGTATGGATGTATTGCCTTTTCAGCCATTCTATCTTAATTCTAAATCACCGTCACATTGTCTCTGTGTTTTCTTTTGCAGTCAGTCAGACAAAGACCCTGTAGAACATTTACCTTGCAGTCTTGAGATTTTAATTATCTGATCAAGTGTATTAAATTCTGGTGAGGGTAAATCCAATTACAATTTCTCAGTAAGTTCATGCCTTATTAGTAGTTTTCTAGGAAATGGAAACCAAGTTTGTAGCAGACTTGAAAGGAGAGGGCTTGGTTCCCTGCTTTTTCTTTGCGTTTCAGACTTGGGTCTTCAGGTAGTGTCATCACTGGCACTCGGCATTGCCCGTTCAAAGTTGTGTGTTTTGATCAGTGAACTTGTTTTAGTTATAATTTGAATTTACACAAACTGTTACAGATTCACTAATATAGTCCTCTGGATAGTTTATTAATAAGTTAAAATTATTTATCTGCTATGTAGTATTTATCACAAGAGTAAAACAGAGCAGGTGAATATGGTGTGTAAATGCAGGTACTGTCCATCTAACCTGGATCATCAGCTTCTTAAAATCTAGGTCCTATGCATTATATGAAAGTAAAATAATCAACCAAGAGTAACAAGCTCTTATAAAAAAAGAAAGAGAGTGAAACTCACAGCTACAGGCAAACTTATCTAAGCTGAATGCCCTTAACACTAAGCACTGTATGAAGGAAAAACCTCTGGCCTCCTCCTTGGGAGATAACATGCACGAGAAACTCTCTCTGATGTGACTACCCAGATACTCTGAAAACAAGAAAGTGATATATGGGTTAACTTCAACATCGTATGAGGTTTCTACATATTGTGTATAGAGCAGTGGTTGAGGGAACCAGGTTCTCACCTAACTCATGCTGCTGTCAGCCACGGCGTCCAGGCCACCAGGCCTTTTTCATTAGCCCTAGCTATGAGGTGTGTCTGTACCAGTAGCTACAGAGGGATGCTGTTGACTGCGGTCTAGTGTTAGGTGCTGGGAACATCTAGGTCAGATCCTCTCCTAATAGAGGTGCTTGGAGGCTGTATTTTGCAGTGTTTAATGGACACACCTTCCAGGAAGATTACCAGTTCAGCTTGATATCTAAATTGCTTTTTACAGCATTTGTGCTAGCAGATCTGTTGAAGATGCAGGACCCTTCAAACATCTGTGAGAGTTATCTAATCAAAGGTGTGATTGAACCATCGGATAAAATATGCTCTTCATTGTCAGAAGCTCTGAAACTAGGAGGACTTCACTGATATGTCAGTGAGCACATGCTCTGCTTTCAGCTTGACCAGCATCCCCAACTGGGAGCTGTGGTGGGAAGTTAATACCACACCAGGCATGGACAGTCCTGTTTAATTGAAGAAAGCAGACAAAGATCCTTCACTGCAACTAAACTGCTGCTTATTTTACGTTCTTGTGAATCACACGTAGCAATACAGTCTTCAGTGAATAAAAATTGTATATGGTAAACACTGTTGCCAAGATAGCCAAATGAATTATCCGTGAAGTGAAAGGTACACATCTTAAAATCTTATCCAGGTATTTTAGCAATTTAAAATATGTCATTTTATACTCTGGGTATTTCTTAAATGTTCCATTAAATTGAGAACTCTCTATATAAATGCTAATTTAATTAAAATGTCTTTGCATCTTAAATATAAATGAAAACAACAGACTAGAAGCCTTGCTGAAAGTTTACATGGACCTCTCTACTTATGCATAATTTTTCTTATCTTCTGCAGCAAAGTCTTTCTTTTTTTTTTATTTAAATGAACAATACACAAGAACATTCCCTGTCTTTTTTCTTTTGAGATTTCTTATAACAGAATATTTTTGACAGGCCACTTTTACTTTCAGAATTAAAATTTCCCCCACAAATGGTTAGTAAGAACAACAAAACACTGTGTTTTAACTTGGTAGGCATGATGATCATACCGTTTGGCATTTAGCTGTCCCATATACTAGTTCATGCATGTGAAACAAAATGATTATACTCACAATTTTTGGTTATTTACCCAGTTTTTATCAGGGAAAATGACTTTAAATGGAAAACAGTTATAAATTGATCTTTTGTTTCTTTTACCAAAAATTTGTTATTGAGAGAAGAAAGTAATGCTTCACCTCTTATGTAAATATGCTTTTCTAAAAAAACTACCTGTGTAAGGACCAAATCAGTCTTTTTCAGGTGTGGTAAATGTGGTGAGTGGGGACCCCTAAAGGAAAGCAGAGTCTGCAGGAGAGGCTGGAATTCTTTATCCACAGGATTTTCTGGACATACCAGATACACCAGTGTCTTCACCAATGATATCAGCACTTTGCTAGGAGAGTTGCCTGGTTGCATGATAAACCTTAGCTGTCTTGAACTGTCACTTTTGGCAGCCTGTACTGGATTCAAAAGTATGGCCCTTTGAAGTAAGATAGTCTTCAATCATGTACACACACATGTATCATCTACATATACACACGTATATAGAGATACATGTGTGTGTATGTTTTCCTTTCAGTAAGATATTGCAAGCATTAAGACAATGCTGTTACTATACCTTCTACCGCTTGATTTTTTTTTTTTTTTTTTTTAAAAAGATGACTGATGTAGCTATTCCAATTAAATGTTTAATGAGGCAGGTTCTGATCTCAGGCATCCTAAACAGGAAATATTTACCTGAGTTTAGAATCTGCCATCTTAGCTCAAAAGCTGCCTTTGTATATAAAGGCATGATTTTAACTGTCGGCAAGTCCCATGCAATTGCATGAATGTATTTGCATTGCACATTTGACTGGCAGGACTGGCGTTAAGGACAGGAGTGGGAGCAGAGATCTCCCCATGCTCTGGTGCACTCGCTATGGCACCTTTGGGAAGTTAGTTATATTATCAGTGGTTCTCAGGTTCTTCATCTGTAAATTAAGAATTCTTCCCTGCCTCCTGTAGGGCCGGTAACAATCTTGAGTAAAATATATTGTGAATGAATGAATAAGTAATAATGTGCTGTAATTGTTATTTGAAAAGGGATTTACATGTATTGCTTTTAGGTAAGGCACTTGCAACATTGTCATCCGTGGCTTTAAAATATGGCTAAGCTGAAGGGTCGGTGAGAGTATCAGGCAATTTTTTCTTCAGAGATTTTCATGTCTTGTTCAACTGTATGGGCAGAACCTCTCATTTCTAGTTGTAAAAAGCATTTTTTTGTCAGACAATAGAAGGCTGCAGAAAGTAACAAACTGTGAATCTGGTTAGTTGTGTTTGATCTCCCATCTTTTAGGCATCAATGGGAATGATGCAGTAACTACTCTGTTCATAAAATTCCCATTGATACAAAGGCATGTATGAGACATCCAGCAGAATTTAGATCCAGATTTCCTATGTCTGAATTGGCTAGAAGTAAACCAGTAATTACAGCACAGGTACAGAGCAGTGATGACAAATAATTACTGTTTCCAGAAGGAATACAAATATTTATGATTTCTTAGGCGCTATTAATACACATACTACCGTTGCTTTGTGTACTGTGATCAGAAGGATCTTGCATCTTTCCTCCTCTAGATCAGGAGATTTGAAGTGCTTGTGTAACCTAAAATATTTTTTGACTGTTTTCTACTTCTAGTCACAATCAGCTTCTGTTGTCATGGGTGTTTAACACAATTTGCTACATAGAAGAGTCATGGTCCTGATATTCATTTAGCAGAAGAAACATGAAAGGGTCGCCTGCGTATGTTGTTCAAGGCTCATTTCCATGCTAGGGTCAGAAAAAGTTATTTTTCCACAGCAGATAGGATAGAAAGTATTGTTTTCAGGTTGCATAATCAAGACAAATACAACTGCCTGTTGCCATGCACCATATATTTTCCACATTATAGTAATGGATGCACTGCTGCCACCTGCTATGTCAGGACTTTCAGCTAATTGGAATAAGTTATGTGTGTTCCAGTAACTCTTATGGTCTATAAAAGGCTGCTTTGTCCTAAACTAGATAATAATTTTTGATGGATTTCCTTATGGTCACAGATATTGCTGTAGTCTGGTGAGACCCATTGTTTTTCACAAACACAGGTGTTTTCTGCACATATTAAGGCTTTAGAGATGATTCTTTCTACTGAGTTTATGCTAAGGCTACCATTTGTTGTAGGTGATATGACCCAGATCTGGGTGTAGTAAATACTGAAAGGGACATGCATGGACGTGGTTGATGACATCATCCACTCATGGCTGCTGGCTGAAAAACTGGGGCGTACCCTACTGCTTCAGCCTAGGATCTGCAATAGGTTCATTAAAAGTGGTTCCATCCTCCTGTTGCTGGGAGAAGGGTTCAGGCCATACGAATCAGAGGTGAGATAGATAACCACAAGTGTAAAGAAGTACCCCTGAGTGTGCGAGATGGGCGCTGTGCGGCATGGTCCACTTGACCTGTTGGGAGTATGGCAGATCCACTGGTCTTTCAGCTTCACCCAGCTGGGTGGAAATTGTCCCCAGGATCTTGGAAAACATGTGACCTCATTCCTGTATTTTTTCTGAATTTCTCTAATTTATTTTTTTTCCCTCAGTGGTTGTAATCTTGTCTTATGGTACAGCCATGACATCAGAAATCAGAAAAATGTAACTTTTTAGGTGAAGTTAATTTTTGTAACACAAATCTAACTTGAATTGGTACCTGATGGTTGCAGTCCAGGTCTACATTCATTTAATGAGAACTGGAGCTGTATGACTACCAGAGCATAGTGTGTACAGTTTTTAGAGTAAATTTCCCTGTAGAAAGTGATTTATTACTTTTGAAAGGTACCAGACTCCTGGATTTTAATAATTCTCTAATATTCAGGGTTGCAGATTTGGCATGAGAGAGTAATAAATGGGATTAAGTTTGTGCAATCCATTGTCCCTCCTGTGCTCAGTCTGGAGAGCATGTATTTCAGCTCAGGCGGGAAGCATGCCCTCTTCAGAGAGTAGTTCTGGCTTTTTGCTCACAGGTGCCCCGTTTGGTCCCAAATATCAGCCAATAAGTGGCCCTGCTGAAACTGCAGGTTTGATTTTTCAAACCTTCATCTTTCTTACTTCAAAACTAATTGGAATGGTCTTTTTTCTCACTCCCTTTTCCCCGCAACTCTTCCAGCCTACATTTTTAGGTGAGATGGTAGGTGATAGCAATAATATCCCCAAGGTTACAGCCAATAGTCATTGTAAAAAACAGGCTAGCTGTTTTGTAAAAGAAAAAAGAATAGCATATGCCCTATTTCATTTGCTGCTTTCTTGGTTCATTGCTTTGACCTACTCTGTCATAGGGTAAAGTTTTCAAAAGCACTGAAGTTATCTGAAGAGTCAGAGGATATGTCTACATGGGAAACCCAGGTGAACTGTGCCCACTTTCTGAGCTGATCAAAAGCCATATGGCTTATCAGCGCATCTCAGTAACCTCACCTTGGAGTAGGCAAGCCACAAGGCGTGTGCATTTTCAACTACTAGTAAATCATAGATTCATAGGTTGGAAAAGACCTCTAAGATCATAAAGTCCAACCATCAACCCAACAGCACCATGCCTACTAAACCATATCCTGACGTGCCACATCTACACGTTTTTTGAACACCTCCAGTGATGGTGACTCAACCACCTCCCTGGGCAGCCTGTCCCAATGCCTTACCACTCTTTCAGTAAAGAAAATGCATATGATTGTGTGCTATAAAAACATGAAAAAATGTGAATTTATATTTTAAAATAAAAATGTTTAGTACCTTTTAGCATTTGTCATGATGGCAATAAGGAAAAAAAGTGACCTTACACTGGGTAGAAAATGGTAGAATTTTTTGTGATACGAATCCCTTTCGTACCCCTCCATGTCCCGTCTCAACCTCACGACGATGCCATATAGTGTTACTCATGGCTGAATAGTGAGAGGAGCCTTCAGAAAGCAATCTTCAGTCTTAGAAGCTACTTGTGTCTTGAAGAAAAGAAAACCTCTGTGGTAACTGCTAGTGAAAGTATTTGCTACTTGTTTTGGGTATCTTCATCAGTTCATTGGAGAACAGTTTATTTAAAATTCGTGTTCTTGCAGAACATGCAGGTTCTTTCAAGATCTCTATGGTTTTAAGACCATTTAGGTCATTTAATAACACATTTTTTTAAGTACAAAACTATAAGAAATGTACAGAATATCTGAAATGAATGAGTTTCTGTGTTATGTAAACATGTATTGCCTTACAAAACACAGGAAGATAAACCTTCATGCTTTTTTTTCTAAACATGGCTAAACATCCTAAAGCTGGCTCTCTTAAACCTGTAAATTAACTGAACACGTGGAAGGATGTGTGCAGGTTTGTGAAACAGTCTTGTTGGTTCAAAATATGCTAACTAAATAACTGTAGATTATAGATGTTATTGTTTTCTTTTCCTATAGAAATACTGTCTCAGGAGTTATTGTAGAACTGTAACATCAGCTGAGTGTTGTTTAGTGTTTTTACTAGATAGTTCTTGTTTGCAAACCTGATAGGACCTTGATAACCTCTTAAGGAGCTGGGCAGCTAATTGTGTGAGCCATCTTAGGAAAGCTGGTGCAGCTAATTAATTGCTGGTCCAGCCAGACTTAGCTTTTTGCTACAGCAGGTTTTGTCATATACAAATGTCAGTAGAAATAGGAATTAGCCTGTGATTGACCACCATCAGTGTCCTGATGGTGTAACTAATCATTTTCCTTTAAATGTGTCTTAGTCAAAGACTTAGTTATCTTTAAGAAGACTGAAGGATCTGAGAAATGCCCTTTGTCTTTGATCGTCTCTTAAACTTGTAATTAAAAGTATCTAAAGCTAATAATAGTTTTTCCTCCAAAAGAGGTTTGCCAAAATGGAGGAATCTTGCTAGATTAATTAATCTCTGCTCTTGCTGAGAGCAGGGTATACCATTTTCACCAGGAAGGAGCTGGGAAATAAAGGTTAGAAAAGGAATATAAAAATCCTTAGATTGTCTTTTGTCTTCCTTCACCTTTTTATCTGAAAATCTAAAAAGAATTACAGTGGTAAGTCACTAAACGTTCCTCACCTCGTTACTCAAACTGGGGAAACTTTGAGTCAGAAATTGGTTATCATGATTAGGTGGATGAGTAAATGTCTCATCATCTGTATTCTTTTCCAGTTCTATTCTAGTTTACCACGTTTTGTTCCTTTGCTCCTTTCTTCAACCCTTCGCAGCCCATACTTGCCAGGGATGGTATTTTTCAGCACCAGTTTGCTCATGGTGGCTCTAGAAAAAGCTGTGGTTCGAGAAATTATTCCTGTCTGAGGAAAGGTGGTCTTTTCTGCAAGACCCTGAGGTGTATTACTGTCAAAAGATTCATTCACTCTAATTCATATTCCATAATTCATAATTCTAAGGAGATCTTTGTTATTCATGCAATAGTTATTCATAGATTGTTCTCTACTTATTAACATATGGAAACACTGGGCTATGATACTTGCTTTTGAAGAATACTTGCAGAGATCAGTTCCTCTTAAAACATTTATTTCACATGCAGCAGTTTACCTCTTGTTTACTTTATGAATGCATGCTGTGAAAATGAGCAATATAAAAGTCATGTGAAAATCCAGCTATGGTAATGTATATTGAAGGGGCACTCAGTAACGCTGTAGCATTTTGTCTTGCTCGTTTTTGTCACCGGTAATTTTACACAAAGAAGGGGACCTAGAACTCGATATATACTGAGAGAGCATCGAAGTTATGGTGAGTCATATATTGCAACTCTGCCATAACAGAGAAAGAACCATATGTAAAATGAAGTAATATGATATGAAATAAAGTGATGCAAGACAAGAACCGACAGTTGCATTACATTATTCAGTGGAACAGAATCTGAAACTGCTGCAGGGGAATGAATACATGATACATAATATGGAGCAATATATTGTGTAGATCATTTAATACATTGAAAAACTGATGTGTAATGCACTATTGAAAAGGGGTGTATAATGTATTCTGTAGCGAGAATTTTATTTCAGTCCTCTTGTCTTAGCCATGGACATAATGGAATATGTTGTTGTGCTAGAGAGTAGCTGACCTTGCCTCTGTTTACAAAAGGAGAAGAATGTATAAATGACCTGTTTCATAAAGAGGACTACACGATTAAGAAAATTGTTTTCCCAAAGTAGTAGCGTCAGGGTCAAATCAATCTTGGACACAATCAAAGAATATACGTTTTTTTGCTCTGAATCGTGTAATAATCTTTTGACAAACACAGTGCTCAAAAAAATCAGAATCATTACATTTAAGAATGATTTAAGCTACCCACAATGAGAGCTTATGTTACATGGAATGAATGTTCAGTCAACAGAAAAGCTTTAATTTTCGAGTGTTTATTCTAGACATTTTTTCCCTAGTGACTGGTTGCATATACCCTGCATCAGTCTGCCCACATCCAGGATCCAATTACTTTTTTTGAACTACCAAGTAGTATTTTTTCATGCCACCTCATTGATTTATAGTAACTGGAAGTAAGCTTAATTAAGAACACATCTTTTTTTTTTGTGTGAGAGAATCAAGAAGATCTGGTGGAGTCACTTACAATTCAACGTAAAACAAGTATAATGCCTTACTTGTTGAAACTGAAAAAGCTTTCCCTAAGGATTATTAAATGCCTTTTACAGGTGTGAAAAAGATCTCATGTTGTTAACAAATACATCCATAAAGAATTTTCACACATTTATAAAACCTGTTGCTAAACCAGGGAGATGTCTTTTTTCTTAATGTAGGTGACTAAATGCTTCAGGAGATGCGTATCCCCGGAGGCACTCAATTTAAATGCCAGCCTATTTAATGCATTCTGTAGGAACAGAGGCACAGATTATGAAAAGAACATTAAAGCATATTTATACCCTGCATATTGGCGAAGGATCGTACTATCAGTAAGTATAGTTTTTCAGCTATTTAGCATATTTCACTCATCAGTTGTGTGGATGCAGTCAGCTGTAGAACGGGTTAATCTGTGGCATGTATTGGGGGTGTCTTATGGAAAGATTAGGCTGTTTCACCAGCTGGATGTAACTCCTGATGAGAGTTCTTTAAAGAAAGTGAGTTTATAATGCGAGCTGTGAGGGATGGCCTTTCTGATCCAAAGATGGATGCTTTCTTGTTGGGGGTGAGTAAAATTGGGGAAGAATTTGACAAATAGCATTTTTGCATACTACTGCACAGGTTCAAGCAAAGGAACTATTTAAACTGTGCACACAGGATACTTTGAAGTTGCTAGCCAGTGCTGAATTATACAAGAAGACACTTTTTCTATGTAAATGAATTTGTACTCTGGGGCGCTTGCCTTATCCAAAGCCCGTTAGAGTCAAAGTAATACTCTTTGGATCAAGGTCCTAAAGGAGAACTCTGTGGAGTTATGGTATGGTCTACAGATATACCAATAGAGTAGCTCTTAAAATTAGGCTGCTTGCTTTTTGCTTTTTTTTTTCCTCTGTTTTCATCTCCCAACTTTAATATTTCCCTTTCCAATACACACTTTTTTCCTCATGCCTATTGCATTCTTGTTTGCTACTGACCAGGCCTTCTGTTTTTTCCCCCTCTCTCCATGCTTTGTTTTTTGCTTCTGTTTTACTCCACCTCTAGTTTCCATCTCTTTCTCCATCCTTTTCTTTCTATCTCAAGGGGAATACCCCAGCACCTTTCTTCTCTTTTTTGAAGGTATGAACCCTCCCTCTTAGCTCTGTGCCTGTAGCTGCATAACAAGGAGATCAGTAGGGAGCATCTCTTACCATCAGAGCTGAGTCCATAGCCCACCTTAGAAGCAAAGAGATGGTGAGGCTCATTCACTCTGTTTCGAAAGGATACTTCATATGTCCTATTTCATTTGCTGCTTTCTTGGTTCATTGCTTTGACCTACTCTGTCATAGG
>Ga0065711_1035214_pt1 | contig 22629 bp, 10 predicted proteins | sample Hoacrofraction12_FD_59098 | JGI IMG/M metagenome (GOLD analysis project Ga0065711, IMG submission 59098) | Hoatzin crop microbial communities from Cojedes, Venezuela - Epithelial fraction 12 v2 (version 2) | ecosystem: Host-associated > Birds > Digestive system > Esophagus > Crop | place... | reverse complement strand
TTTTTTTTTTTTTTTTTTTTTTTTTTTTTCCTGTTATAAAAGACACATAAATGCTCCAGGGGTGGCTTTTAGGGGTTTCTGTAAGAATGAAGCATTGCTTATACCGCTTGATTTACTAGAGCGAAGACTATCAACCCCTTAAGGTAAATTGCTATGGGTTGTTTCATGATCGTTGTCAAAAGCTTGCTTGACTGTACATTAATGTTATGTTAACAGAAGGGAGTGGGAAAGTAACTGCACCTGTACCTTCCAAAACCATGAACAACTGTCCTTAGTATGAAAATTCTTACTGTTTGTTGGAGTGTCTTTCTTTTATATAAGGCCATGGAGAAAATATTTGCTAATGTCTAATGTGCAAATGACAGAAGCAGTGTCCTACATAATCTCTCTTGCACACACTAGAATTTGTTAGATATAGGTAATATTTCACAATCCGTCTCTGTGGAGCAGTATCCTTTCCAAAACACAGCCATACATCTGCTGAGAACAGTCTTTATCTTCCAGCTCACCAAACGCAACTCAAATACACGGCAATTTGTAATAACAGGTGAAATAATATAACATTTTAAAATCTCTATTTTACATCTGTTGGTTTTGCAGCAACCTGCCAAAGCAGGTTTCTATGCTTTGAGACCTCTGTCGTGGTCCTGTAAACTCTTAATTCCGTTTAGGGAACTTCAGCTTTCTGGTGTGTCACCATGCTTCCTACTACCAACATGATAAATATTTGGATGGTTAACAAAAGCTTGTAAGCCACATGGCTTTCCTTACCTGAATTTTTAATTTCACATTATGCTGGTTGCCAATACATTTCACCAACTGGGAATAATAACAAATCCTAAAATTCCTATCACTGGTAAAGAACATGTGTGCTATATACTTTCTATCCCAAAGTTTTTTGCCACTAAACATAGTTTAGAAATTGAGTGACAACCAGCACTGGACTTTGTTCTAGTATGCTATTTAACATGCATATGTTCAAGAGATTATCCTGTTGTTTTCACTACTAGCTGCTAATTCTCTTGCTTCTCTTATGTCTTCTCGTGCCTTTTCCTTGCTCTTGGACAGTGTGGAAGTTTGAGAGCAGGAATGACTTTCCAGTTAAGGAGCAGAGATGTGTATCTTGGGTTCTGCTGTAATCTACACAGTGTTACACCTGTCAATTCCCACTACTCTGCCAAAAAATGCTTTTGGTTGACTGCATCTGTTAGACTTTGCATTGATACCTGGGACATATGGTTTGATTCTTTCCATTCTTACTTCCATCATGTAACATAGCCAGGATTGTCTGTTGAGTTCAGGTGAAAAAATAGTTGTAATAACAGAAGTACCGCACCATACCCAGTGAGAGCATGCTTGGGTATCCCAGGTTGTTCTTCAGACAGTTAAGTGAGGGCTGTAGCTGTGCTGTGGACATGGAAAAAAACAGAGGGAGGTCATTCTCACTGTTCTGGATATAAGGAAAATAAAAAGCCAATGTTTACTGTAGTGCTCCTAAATCTAAAGAAATATGTTTTATCCAGACTCAGAGTTGTTCAATAATTGTGTCTTTATTTTTAGAACAGTGGGTAATGCTTTCTAAAGCAACCAAATAAATAGGGTACTTTTGAGAAAAATAACCCAAGTTGTTAGCCTTGTACATGAAATAGTTCTGATGTTCCACTTACAGAAGTTTGCGTGTATTAGTTTTCAATATGGTAAATTAGATGGAGGGCAAATCGTAGAGACTTCTATTGTGGCTTTTGTGGGCAAGCAAATGGGAGTAATGGAAAAATAAGCTGGGTTCCCTGCTTAGTATTCATTTAGTTAGGCTGTCTTTCCATTATAGAGCTACTTCAGCTGGTATCTGAAGTTGGTTATTAGTGTGCCCAGCCAGCCATGTATTCAGTGCTTATAAAATGCAGTTCGAAAGCTTGATCTGCTTAGTTCCACTATATCAGTGCTCCTGTTTTTGAAAACACTGAACTACCTCTCTTCGCTTTGTGCATACAGGGATTCAAGATAAGTTCTGGAATGTGTATTTATTCTTAAAGCTTTTTCTGTTGTCTCTTGACAATGAGGAAGCAATAGGAGGAAAACAAAACTCCAAATCTTTGTAGCTATCGCCTAACCTGAAGGGAAGAACAGAAAATCACACCACCTCTCAGAAGCTGTGAAGCTCACTGCTCAGACTTCTCCTAGTGTTGTCCTTTGAGGTGGACAGACAACGGTATACAGGTTTCTCGGCAGACAGCAAAGTGATAGTATGATGTGTTCAATTTTTTTAGCTCAAAGATGCAGCTATTCCCTAGAGACATAAAGTTATGCTTCAGGTTACTAATTTTTCTGTAAATCACTTTTAGAAGGTCTGTAGTGTCTACAGATTTAACAGCTGCTTTTATGTTTTCACTCTAATCTTACTTTTTCTGATTTTGTTTTAGTTTTGGACATCATCTTGCATGTCGTGAAATTAGACAAATGGTGGTTTACATTGGTTTATGAGACTTCATGTATTTCAGTGCTCTTTCCCATTCTTACCTACCGAACAGTAACTGTGCCTTGGAGAAGTGCTTAAGCTATCGAGTTGTCCAGTTTGCTCTTTAGATTTGTCAGCCTTGTTTTTATTTTGTCAAGTTTGTTGATATTTGGAACCCCTCCCCCTAAGTTGCTGGTTCCAGTCTCAGTGTTGGGAAGCTTCACCTGACGCTGTGCATGGTTAGGCTCATGTTTAGAAGAATGAAGTCAAGCTAGCTCAAATGTAACTCAAAATTTAAGTTACGCTTCACAGAGTTCCACCAGCAATATGAACTGATACAGGTAAACCAAATCAGAAAGCCTGACTTGCTGTTTCCCTCTGCCGGCACGGCTGGTGTGGCCACACAGCAGACCGAGCTGCGGGAAAAAGAACCCATCAAAATGCAAACACCTGGATGAGTTCTGTATTTCAGTGTATTTTACCATCTCACAAATAGCTTTGAGATCACAAGGGAGGGGGGCAATTACGCATGGGTCAGAATAGGTGGGTAGTGAAAACTGATAAGCTAATTACAAGCTAAGGGTATATTGTCAAATGCTCCGGAAGTCAATTTAGGAGTAACTAGAGGTGTCTTGATTTTTGTCATCTCTGCATCCTAGAAAAAAAGGAATCAATGCTAATAACATGTTCTAACATGTTTTGGACAGGCAATGCTTAGAGTTGGCGTCCAACCAAAGTAATACAGTAGTGAAAGCTAGAAGATAAAAATAAATTTATGACTTCCCTTCATTATTGCTGAGAGAAATTCAGGGGTATCATGGAAATTACTGCACTGAGTTGGACTGCATTCAGAACCTTGTCTGGAGTAGGAGATATCCAGGACTTCTACTGAGAAAAGGAGAAAGAAAAAAAAAAAATCTAGAGCACAAAATGCACAGCCGTCTTAACAGCTGATAGCAGAGAGGCTTATTTTTCACCCTTATTGGCGACGGATTTCCCTCTGGAACAGGAGGGTTTCATTTGTAATTTGTTTATTCCTTTAGATAGAAGCATTGTCAAGTGTTGCCTCTTTTAAATCTTTCTAAAATGCTGGCTCCCATGATATCTCTGGCAAAGACATTCATGGTTACAGAGAAAGGATTTTTGTCCTTTAGCCAGAAAATGGAAGAGGGGATATTTGTGGAAGACATGTGACTGATTTTAGAATGTTTATTACAAATACTTAACTGTGTCAGAGAGACAGTAATACTTACGGTTTGTACAGTTACTTCTACATGAAGAGTACATTGACAGTCTTGTTTGAGGTTGTCATACCAAAGGATAAAGAAAGGTATTGTAAAGTTTTGATGTTAGAAAGTTGATTGAGCTTTATGGAGAGGGGGAGGTGAAAGATGAAGGGTGTTGGCATACTATCTCCAAGTTATAGCACTGTTCATGGATATTAAAATATGTATGCCTCTATAGGAATAGGGTTTAATTTAAAGTTTCCCATAAAGCTACTGAAGCAAAGATAACTAAGTTACTGGATTTTGCAAACAGCTTCAAACACTCGGAACATGACTGCTCTGAAAATTGTGGCAGGACTTACTCTACAGATGTGTGAAACTAAAGCCAAGGTTTCAAGTACCTTTCTGCTGTGATTGATACAGTTTCAAGGACTCGCTGTTGTTTGTTCCCTCCTCAGCCTTGTTCCCCCAGGTCCCTTGTGTAGCTGGGCTGGGAACTATGTGATGCTGACCAGAGTAAAAAAAAAAAAATTGACAACAAAAATGTGCTTGCTCTGGTGTGTGATGTTCTCTGGGATGAGAGGAGGTGTCGTATTTTTTTCCAAATTCAGATCAGTTTTCTGATGTGGTTCATCGCACTGTAACATCGGCACAGCTGAAGGCGCTGTGGAGGGTGGTCGGCTGAGGAACATGCAGGGAAAGCTGCCTAAATTGTTGCAGCTATTAGAAGAAACGTTTTCCAAACTGTGGCTTGTTTCTCTCTTCAAGACGAGATTTTTAAATGATGCAGTCTTTTTCTTTTGGGTGCATTTTGGTTGGAAGGTGCTTAGGGTATTTTTGCGTTGGACAAAATTTCAGACTTTTGGCTCGTGTAGATAATTGGGTAGAAAAGATTAGGGTTGTTTTTTCTTTCCAGTTGGACAAAGAAAATCCTCCTCAACTAGATATTAGATGAGCTGTATTTGAAAAATGACTTTTTAGAAGTGAAGGGAGGTTTATTTTTGCTAAGGGTAAGCACTTTTTTTTACTATTGCAGCATATAAAACCTTTATTTTTTTTTTGTCAGACGGGAGGATGGCAAGGCTTACCATTAGCTGAGTAATTCTGAAACTTCAGGTAATGCTGGCTGTTTATGCTGTTATAATATTGGGGGCTATATAGACTTTTTTCCCGGCTCTTGGTATGCAGACAGTTCAAGCAGAAGGCCTGGAGGAAGAGAGCGAGCAGTGGATTTACAGGTCACTTCAGGAATGTGTGTTCCGTGCTGGGAAATGTCAGGTCCCAGAAAACAGACAGCCTGACGTTTTCCTCATTTTAATTATTGCAGAGGATTCATGCTTGAAATTTCATTAGTCTAAAATGAGAAGCATGCTCTGAGTGCATAGAAAGTTGCTTAAAAATACTAATTAACAGGATGATTGCCCTTTATGCTAGATCATAAAATAGTGTAGTTTGATCTTTTATCCTAGTCACCACAAACATGAAATCCCACAGAAGTGTTACAGAAGACTTTGAGCTTGTGGTTTCATTACAATATTTGAAGTACACTGTAATATCCCAAATATACTTTCTGCAGTCTTTCCGCTGCATGTTCTTTTTTGCTTACATCCTACCTTCTATGGTAGAACAGCAGCCCTGTCCTGTTTGGGCTGCTGGTTATTACCACAGCACGAATAGATAAATTTTTCTTATTCAAGCATGTAGTACATGTTTTTGTTTGGTTTTTGTTTTTTAATTATTGTTGGTAGGTCTTTCTCTTTGTTTCCCGATGCCAACAGCTGGCATAAGTCAATATACTGGTTTGCTTTTCTGTCAGTAATTACAATAGGTCTGACAGTCTGTGAGGTTTGAGTTTTGAGATGGTCACAATGTGAGAGAGACTGTAATTTCTACTACAGCCAAGTTCTGAAGCATTTGAAGAAAACATGATATGGTGGCAGTGTTATTAACATGAAAATCTCCTTTTAACTCAAGCAAGTCTGTGACATGCTCTATCCAGGGAGCTTACAGATCTGTACAAAAGCATTTGCTTTGCAAAGCAGAGACGACAGTTTGTGCATTGAAGCACCAAGGCTAAATAAAATGACTTGTGAAATTAAAGACTGCCATCTCCTTGAAGAAATACATCTTCTCATTTTCCCTCTCCCAACCTTTACACAGTCTTATATTGTCCAGATTGCTGTGGGTCTCTTTGTTAAATGAGCTTTGTGTCTCTCAGTTAATTTTCTGCCAGCATCACTTCAGGCTGACGGCTCTGCGTATTTGTGTATCCATTAAGCACACTGCCAGGACATGTCCACCACTTGCCACCTCTACCATTAAATGGCTGTCAGCAGGTTTAGAGCTGCTTTCTTGTTTTGCATTAATTGCTGCAACTCACTAGATGCGCTGGAAAGCATCTATAAAGAGAGAAAACAGTTTGCCTTGAAATTTCTAAAGGTAAATAGAAATGCCATTAGCAGTTAAGTCAGATTTCATATATAGTCATATCAATATGATTAGCATGAAAGAAATGTCACTTCTTTTTAAATTTTCTCTTTTCAGCTAACCTTTCTCCTTGAGCTCCCACTCCCATAAGGAAAATACTGCAAATCTAAACAAGTCCATGTCATCAGATTCTTGGATGACACTGTCTCATTGAAGTTGTGTATAATCCCATGCTGAGATTTACAATTGGTTCTGAAATGAAAATCTGTTTGAATTAGATCAAACATTATCCCAGGTAAGCAGTGTGGGGAAGATTAATGATTTATCCATGGAAGTCAGTATACAGTAGGGTTATTGGTGTGAGGCTTTCCAAGAGGCGTACTAAGATGGGGGAGGAGTGCTAGGTTAATTTGGTGGGCTGCAGCTAGTTCGCTGCAGAATGCAGAATTCTGGTTCTAGTTCATAAGAAGCTTTTTCTGGATGAAAATTTCTTTAGTACTACTTGAATTAGTCAAAGCAATAATAAAGTAGTAACTTTGTACATCCAGGCTTGTGTGGAAACCTACTAGCAAACATGTATAGAAGGACAGTGCAAGACATGGGAAAGCTGAAGTGTGTTAACTGGAGGTGTGAAATCTAACCTCAACATTGGCTGTCTCTGAGAAATCTATGTAGGGCTTTACTATACTTAGACTTATACTCAGTCACTTCAGACTTTTGACTCGTTTTAATTGGAGTTAACTTTCCTGAGCATCCTTTGTAGGTGAAGTCTGAGAGCAAATAATTTTGCTGGTGAGTTTGCAAGCTAATTTGACAAGATCAGCATATGGAAAAGTGAAAAGAGACTCGGCTAGAGTGATTTATGCAACATCACCCAGAAGTTCGGTGTTGGAGAGCAGAAGAGCCCCTAAGTGCTTTGATGCAAATGTGTATCCTCTACACTGGATGGTGCAGTCTTCTAAAAATGACGACTTCTATTCATTCCGCTTTCTCTGTCTTCTCACACTCTGCAGGACCATGAATTTTTCACCCAGTGATGTTGTCTTCAGAATCTGTGTTCTTTATACTCCTTGCTGAGTATCATTGAATTGGTCTTTTGAGGGCTGTTCAGTGTTGCTTTTCAAGCAGCTGGCTAAGGGTGCTATTGAATGATCAGACACTTGCCTTTCCTGCCAAACCTGCTAGGGTTAAGCTTTCTGCTTCCGCTGATCACGGCATATTGGTGAAATAAACAATTTTTAAAGATGACTAAGATCTTTAATACCTTCTTTCATAGTAATTTGTGCATTCTGTGTTCTATCCCTATGCCGTATTTCTTTCTACCCAAGATCTCTATGCTGTGTACAACCTAATCGTGGTGTAGGACTAGAATCAGCTTAGTCACCAGGCATGTTCTATTATTAATAGCTTCTAGGCCTCTTCAAGATATCAGTATATATCCATGTTCATCATCTGACTTAAAATATTTTGAGTTCCTTTCTGCTGTTTAGTAATCATTGCATTGTTGCTCATAAAAAGTTTTCATGGAAATTCACACAGTTGCGCTCATTGTGTTCGAAGATTCATTAAATTTCCAGAGTCATTGTCATTTTCACAGAGAAAAAGAAAAAAACACCTCTACCTTTTTAACATATAATTGCTCCTAAAAAAATCTGTTTTCTCCTTTTTCCATCTACTCCTTGCAATCTAGTAGGACTTGCTCACTTAAAATAAATACCATCTCTTGGGTTTTCTGTAGTTTTTCATAATTATTTGTGGTGCTTTTACTCATTTAACATGGCTGATGATTTGTTTCTGGCCTCTGAGGAAGCTCATAGTTTAATGGGTGAATCATGATAGGTAATGAAGAAAAATGTTTTGCTGCATGCACCAGTTTTGAGAAATTAATCTTATGAATGTTATGTACTCAGATTTGATAATAGCAAGAAAGGTTCACTCAGGTTTCTAAATTTTGTTGGACATGCTTAAAAATTCTGTTGTGCTTTACTCCTGTATAATTTAAAAAACAAACAAACAAGAGCACCCAAAAAACCTCTTTAAAAAAAGCGCTAACTTTCAATTTTCCCATTTTCTACTTCTCATTTTCCTGTAAACTGACATTGCATAAACTTTTTCATTATTTATATTGCCCCTCAATATCTTTGAGGTGCCTAGTACTCTGTCTTGTCCAGCATTAGTTAGAATTAAATCAGCTCTAAGGCAGATTGCTATGACATTTTGTTTTCTACAGGCTTCTTTACCATGTACCATTGTATATGTTGAGCATTTTCCAACAGTACTGAAAAAGTACGACATTTTCATGTGGAGGATTCCTTGTGATTTTGCTAGGGGTAAAATCACGTGCAGGCAATGTAAGTGAGTTTTGTTTGAAGAGTTTTGGGGAAGGGATGGGACTGGGCATATGAAAAGATATATATGTATGTTACATGTCAGAAGGGATAAAAATCATACTTTGCGCACGTAGTGGAATGAAATGCGCTGGTAGTGGTTCATTGTTCCTGAGCGAGTTCACTGCAGACTTTGGTGAACATTTTGCCTCCTTCATTTCGCCTATCTGCTTTATATTATAAAAAAAGTATTCTGTTACTCCAGAGATCTGTCAGCCACAATGTCAGTGCCATGTCTCGTGGATTGCCTTTAAAGCTAGGCATTTTGAGTATGATCCCAGCAGTTTTGGAAGCTATGTAAAGAATAAAGATCAGTTTGTTCCCACAACACCCTCTGTTTTTTGAGCAGATGTGCCTGTGTGTATCCATATCTGTGTTCCAGTGTACGCATGAAAACGTACACACAGTCAAAACCAGGACTGTTTTCCACCGAGGTGGGAATAAGTCTTCTAGCCAGTAGAAAATGGCAGCAGTAGTAACTGTTGTTTCCCATTGATGAAGTCCCTTGGAGGTGAAAGTGGAGCCCTTTTCAATGCAATCAAATTGTCCATTAGAAATAGAAAAGTCACATTTTCAAAAGTGACTTTTCTGTTTCTTTACATTGAAGATGGTAGGACGCACAGGTTTGTAGTCATGTAGGGTCTATAATTTTTAATTTTTTTACATCTAATGTGGAGATATATAGATATGTAGATATGTGCATGCACTAATTAGGGTATTATCTAGACACTCAAGTCTACAAAGTGATGTTAAACTCAGTACAGTAGAAGAGAGAAATGCAAGCAGGAGAAGGAAAGGATCCAAAGATGTGGGCTTAGTTTGGAATTTCTCACAGATGACTTTGCTCTGAACAAAATTATTTAATTTTTCTACTTATGTCTCATTTGTAGTATCTGTTTTATGATGAATCAGTGGCATTTAAATGTCTGAGAATAGAAATTCAGGTCTGAGTATCATGTAAACAACAATAGAGCAGGCCTTGCACAGAAGAGCGTACCATCTCAACAAACAGGAAAAAACAGTTTTAATGTTTTCCTGTGTTGCAAACCTGTGTTCCTGGCCCTGTACACTGAAGGTTGATATATATGTTCAGCTACGTGGAGATTACATCATGTGTTCAGAATTTCATTGGGGCCTGAGGAAAATTTTGAACCCTGGAAGCTTTAAGCAGGAGGGGTTAAGACTTTATAACACGTATAAATAGCAAACCATCAGATCACAAATATGTTAATTAACGATCTTTGAGACTTTAGCACAGGGAAGCAAGATGCTTCACAGGTACAAGGACTTGTTACAAAGTTGAAAGGTACGAATTCAGGTTAAACCTGTCTTTGTTTAGGTGCTTGTAATTGAAATCTGATGAATGTTTAACTGATGTCTGACACAGATCTATGTATTTACTGATTGTAACTTGGAAATTGGTGGTCAGATCTTAAAGCAAAGTATTGACTCCAAATGTCAGGCATGTTCAGTAACCTGTCAGTTCTGGAGATTTTATCAGTATATCACAATACTTGCGTGTTTTCCAAATTGATTTTGTTCCCCTTTCCTTCTTTTTCATCAGACTGTGACTCACCAAGTGTTGTAGACATGTTAGGGCTGTGTTAATGTCAGAAGATGTTCTGAATCGTTAAGTTGCCTTCAGATTCCAAAAATCTGCAAGTGAACAGCGTAAGTCGTGAAACAGTGAGTGGCAACCAAGAAGTCACTTTGTTCTTTTGAGTTTGGTGCAGTAAAGAGGGAAAAAATAAAATTCACTTTGGAGGCATGTTTTTCCTTAACCTCTGAAAGTGTCGTTGCAGAGTTCTTCGCCATACAGTATATTTCTTAAAGCATATTTTTTTGTATGCAGAAACACTTTGATTGCATTTTTTAATCCTTATAATTAAGTATATCAAATATCAATGAGCATATAGAAGATTAAAATCCCAGTGGAATGCTGTAGCTAACTCAATTTGTGCAATATTGGGTGCAGCCACAGAAAATCAAACTAAAGTTTTGAAGAAAAAGCATTCTTCACAGCTGGTTGCATTTGTAGGTGTAAAACAATATTTGTACAAAAGACTGCTCTTCTCAGTGGAGACTATAGAACCAGTATGGATACTGGAGGTGAAAGGTTCTTAATCAGTAAAAGAAAGATGTCGTGAAGTCAGCAAAAGCAGTTCAGGTAGTAGAAGTTTCTGAAGCCAAATGTATGTTGCCACTTTCTGCGCTTCTTCATTGCTCTGGTTTCTTTTCACTTCTGTGAGAAAATGAAAGTTTTCCATTTGAGTATGGACTTGGATTTTAAAAAGGGCAGAATAACATCTCTTGTAATTCTAGCTCATGTATTTACTAAGAATATGGATTGACAGTGTGCTGTGTATCACAGTCTCCGATGATAACTGCCTGTCATGGTACTGGATTAAAATAACGTGATCTTTTTTGGGATTTGGGTTTTTATTTAATTTGTTTTTGTCTTGTCTTTTTACAACATGTTGATCAGAAGAAGCAATGTTATTTATACTGGCTATAGAGCCCAGTAATTGTTACCTTCTTGCTCAGTGAAGCCCTAATTAGGGTGAATGAGCATGGAAAATGGATGGTGAAATACAGTAGATAAAAGTAATATTGTGCCACAAGAGAAAAGCTTTCTTCATTATGACCAAATTCTGGCATATTTAAAATATTAAGAGGATTATATGGATGAATTAAATAGTTCTGCTCTCACACACCATTTACATTAGAAAAGGAAGACTGTGGTAGAGTTTAGACACGGAAATGTGTCCCAGCCCGCTCAAAGTCTCTGCAGGAACAGCGGTGACGAGAGTGAATCTACTGGATTTTCCCACAAAAATTTTGCTTGCCAAATCACTTCTAGGCGAGCAGCAGAAATGCATAAACATTTTTAAATTTAAGAGAGATTTATTGATACATTTTGCTGTAAAGTAAACTAATCAAACTAAATGGCTTTTTTGAATAGTTTAGTGAGTGCTTGGTGTATATATATACTTCTCTAGTAATTTTGAATCTTAATTAACCTAGGACTATTTATTGCTTTTTTAAGATGGCAAATGGTTATTTTTTAAACAAAAGCAGTGTGTAAATTGCATGCATGTTATTATGCCTCATTTTGAGGCCCATTCTTATTTTTATTTGCTGATAAAATTACTTTCAGGTGCATGATACCTAAGGAGCATCTTTGCTCTCTTGGTATAGCTAATTACTCTCTATTTATTCTCTTTTCTTTAATTGTATTTAGTTGTTGAATGGAATTTTAAGTAAATATAGTACAGTTTTAGTTGGAAAAAATGCTTGAAGTTGCTGTCATATGACTGCTTTTCTATTTGCATCTAGATTTTTAATATATGAATAATTGAATTATGAGGTAATCTGGTGGTTTTTTAGAAGAAACTGCATAAGTTATTGGTACATACATCAGGCATTATCAAGAAATAGCGACTGTTCTTAAGTGGATATGTATGTATTTTAATGTTGTTTACTTGTCTGATGTGACTTCTAGTTGTTTAGCTAAGATAGTATTTCCAAAAATCTGTTGTTTGCAGCTGAATACAGAATAGATGTTGTCTTGTGCCTATATGAGACATTTAACCTCTGTTTAAAATTTTCAGAAATTCCCAGTTGTGGACTTCCTACTTATGACTTTTTCTGGAACACGGGCGAAGTGTAGGTCCTGAGGAGCTTCTAGGCATCAGTGATAGGTCTGTGACATAACCCACTATTGACAGTTTTTCTTCTCTTCTTGTGAAAAATTGTGATGTAAAAATGACTTGTAACTTTGTCAGTGAGAGAAAAAGATCTGTAAAGTAGTAGTAGCTTGGCAGTTGTGGATCCATTGCATTTGAACTTCAGTTAGACAGTCATTTAGTATTAACCTAGAGAGCTATGCTTCCAACTTCTGTTTTTAAAAGCAGAGGTTTTTGAAGATATTTTAGGCATCAGGCATCCTGGTGGAAAGCTACAACTTTTGTTGCTCGCCACAAGATCTGATGAAAGCCTTCCAGTCTGCTGTCGCTGAACAGGTAATGAAGATAAGAAACTACTGTCTTGGCATCAGAATAGCAGGCTAAGATTTGTTTCCTCAAAGAAACTATGAAAATGAGTTCAGAATAGCAGAGGGGTAGCTGTGCTATCTTTACTGAGCTTCCAGATCTTCCTAAACATGATACTGTCAGCACGCTCTGCTTTTGACAGGATTCAGGTGCATTGGGACTGCTTTGCATTTGCCAAGAGCCAGCATGTTTTGCTAACACAGCATGTTAAGAATAAAATTGCTCTTACTCACTTTTAGCCTTTTTTTTTTCTTGTGCTTGATAGCAGAAGTAAGAGAATGACTAAAGAAGAAGAAAGTAAAATCATGCTGAAGTGAGAAGACAATACAAGTAACACCAACAATAGTCTTAACTTCTTTTTTGTAGAATATCATTTGCTTGGGAATATTATCAAAAAGGAGGGGAAAAAAAAGTTGCAGGAAATGTCCATCAATGTAAAAACTGATACTGCGTCCCTAAAAATAAGTGATGAAAAGAAGACACCTATCACTGAGATAAATTATCTCAGATAGCACTGCAAGAAGTCTGGCACACAGGTAATGCAGAAAATCATAAACATGAGTCTTGAGTCTAGAAGCTGGCGACACATCATTCATGGGCATGTACAACTACCACTCTCCACTGACCAATGCCTCAAGCTTTAGTATGAATTAAACAAAAAGCTTGAGAATCTGGCATTGCAATGAATTTGACAGACAAGCCTGTTCCTAGCAGTTTTTGTGACGATAATGCTTTTTAAAAAATCATTGCGTTTCTGCTACTTAATTTTAATGTGAAAACTAGTCTGAAAATTCTTAGTAGTGCCGTGTCTTCAACATGAAGGACTGCTGCAGATTTTCAGACTGATGCAGTTATTCTCATGACATTGCAAATCAATATCATTGTGCAGTTTTCATGTAAAGCAAATTTGATGGGAATTACAGACTGTATAAATCATCTTAAATTGACCAGAGAACATAAGGTTCATATTTCTAAAACTACTTTTTTGAGGGAATGTGGATTGAAGGTAAGAGATTTCAGGTGTGATGAGCAAGAATAAGAGAAAGAAGCTCTAGAACCAGAAAGCGGTCATTTTTCTCTACATCGTGAGATGTAGAACTACTTCAAGGCCCTCTGGAACAGGAGAGCAAAAGTCAGGGACTGAAAAGCTCTTTGTTAGCTGTGGCATTACTGTATTTGAATTTATGTTAGTCACTTTGCTCTTTGCAGAATAACAGGCCACTCTTGTATCGTGTAATGTTTATATAAATGTTACAACTGCTGATTCATTCCAGAAGGACTGGGTGAGCTCTTTTTCAGAAATAATTTTTAAAAACAGGTTTTGTTTGTCTAGAAGGGTCAGTATGATTAAGCAAGATGTAAATGGCAAACCTTAAAATTTGCAAGCAAAATGGCTAATATCAGAACATTCATATTAATTGATTTGTGGCATTCAGTTCTTCACACAGTATACTCCTAACTATATTTTTTCTTTGCTGATTTCTGTTCTTCTTTCCTCAGCTCCATTCTCTTTACAGTGTTGTTTGCTCTCTTCAGACTGTTTCTTGTGAACAATTCCTAAATAATGCATGAAATTAAATAAAAGAATGTCTGCACAGGGCCAGCCAAAGCTATGACTAGCCAGCACCCTGTCATCGGTAGTGGCCAAGAGGGCCAGTCTAAGAAAACAGGGCAAATTGTTCTCAAAACTTCTAAAAATACTCACAGAAAAACCACTTCCTAAATCTGAAGTTGAATGTAGGCTTCCTGACTTTGTCATGCATCTTCAGCATGAAATTGGGCAAGTGGCTTAATATTCTTCATACACAGCTTTCCCCTATCTCTGAAGCAGTTGGATACCCTTACAAAAGCGTTATGAAAATGTAGCTAACAGCACTGAAAATGTATTTGCAAATACTGAAAAGATCATTCAACAATAAACACAAACTTTACCTTCAGACATATAACATGGGACATTTTTCACTCTAAATGGTGTACAGTTCAATATAAAGCAGCTTGAAATAATCCAGTTGAACATACTACAGAAGCTTGGACTTCTTCTGTCACCTGTGCCATGATGATCTTTTTTGGGGCACTGATTTGTTTGTTTTTCAAAAATTCTTGTAAATGTGCAAATTTAATTCTACTATTTCAAGCAGCATCACAACCAGAACTTGGCTTGGTGGTAATTTAATAAAGCAGAATTTGACTTGGGACAGAGTAGGCAAAACAGAAGTAGTACTGCTATGGTGTAAATGTCTGCAAAATATAAAAATGCATGTTCTTCCTAAAATTAAATAGGAGGTACTGAAACCTTGTGATTAAAAGTTAAGCTTCTGTAACCACACTGTTTATCCCAGATGCAGCTGACATGTTCTAATATAGCCTGGGGAACTTGGAAATGAAGGAATAAGCAGGAAGCCAGACCAGTGTTGCAGCCAACATTGAATTATGTCCTGAGCTTGGAAGTGTAGATTGAAGTTCCAGAGTGTGTTGCAGAGGTCACGAATTAATTAGCAAGGGAGTATGTTGATGGAATTGAATATGTGGGTTTCATATCAGGGTGTTTGTAGTGCTAATGTGGTTTTCGTCATTGCTGAATTTGGCAGGAAGAAGACAGGGCATAAGCAGGAACACTTTTGGGTCTTTAAGAAATCAAGTTCAGGAGACTTGCAGAAGACTTGCCTTTATGAAACAAGATTTAAGGTTCAAATTTTCAGTCTTGACAGGATTTGCATTCCTGTGGAATAGGAGTGCAGTAAACACGCAAGTCTACAAATTAATTTCTTAGTTAAAATCTTGGAGAAAACATGCATCAACTTGGAATTTAGTTCTAGGAAAAAAACCTCAAGCACTAGGGTATGGATTGATGTAATCGTCTGAAATACCTTCATTTTACTCCTGTTTTCAGTTGAGCTGCCATTATTACTTGCCAGGAATCTTAATGTATTAATGTTTACAGAAACATTGGACACGTAAGAGAAAGAGAAATGTTTCTTAAAGCTGACTCTTAGAATGCCTAGTGCAGCCCATTTTTTATTTAAATAAACACATAAAACATTTTTGTGTGTGTATGGAAATTGTGTTTCTAGAGACAATTGAAGCCCATAATATGGATAAAAGTAGTGGTTCTAGTATTCCGTTCCTATATAGAAAAAAATTCCTTTTTCTTCCATTTTGGCCTGCACTAAATATATTTTTATTGAAGTTTATTTTATATATGGGCATAAAAACCTGTCTGGTATCATATCTGTCACTATGGTCCTACTATATGATTATAAGAGTAAAATCCATCCTTCAGAAGAACAACTTCTGAATTTGTTTGCCTCAGATATTTTAATATCCAGACAATTAGGCAGCATTAAAATGTTACCTTACAGCATTTTAGATGAGGAAGAACAGTGGAAAGTCAGCCACAGAGTATTACCTGTTTGATTTACTGTTGCTTACTTCCCATTTATTAGGGAAAACTTTACTCCTCTCTTTTTTTATTAGATAGAGTTTAACATTGGAGAGTCTCTTGATAAAAGCTACCATGTAAAGTTCATGTACTGACGAACTTGCAGACTTTAATTAGAAATAGCCAACGCTATGGATGATGGGTTTCTTCTGAAGACAGGAGTTGGGGTACCCTATATTTCAAGTGATACACACAGGGAAACCTAATGCTCTGTTTTTCATCTGTATTTGTATTTGCTGTTGTTTCGAGTCTTGCAGGTATTAGCTGTTCAGCTCTGTAGTGTAGGAAGCATGTAAGCCTGCTTTGTCAAACACAAGGGGTTGGTTTTATTCCTTACATGAGCAGAATAGGTGGAACTGATGCCCGAGTTGTGGATCTTCTGCCCCCCCCATGCATAACTATGTTGCCCACTGTAGTCAACAGAGGCAAGTAAAGTATTTGAAGAGAGTGGTTTAGACACTTTATATTGCAGTAGTTTTTTGCTTCACTTTGGCATTCTGAATCTTTTTCCGGAGGTGTCTGCTGCTGACCACTCACGCTTGTGCACAGATTACATACTACAGTTAGACATTGTTGGCACCAGTCCCTTGTCTTGTAGGAAGATGTACTACTGGTTATTCCCACAAATTTGTACAGCAGAATTTACCAAAGATGAAATGACATCAGTCATGCTTCTGCAAGTCTTTCGCTTTTTCTCCTCTTTAATTTATGCCTTTCGAGTTTGATGATTTACTGAACTGATTCATGCAAGATAGCGAGGGGATGCCACTTCACTTCACCCCCCCCCGCAAGTCATGAAGATGAGCATTTCTGTTATTTTTGTGTTATGGGGCAGAAAGAGAGGATAAAGGGCAGGGGTTTTTGTTGGTTGTTTGAGATGGAAGTCATGGATTAATTATCAAGTTGCTTTTGTTAAAGAGAAAGTCAGATTTGCCATAGCAGTAATTAGTTTAAAGTGGATATACATAACAAGAGACTCTTCAATGTGTCTTTACAGACAGTTCCCTACTGATGAGGATTAAATAGACTTGAAATCTGTGTGCAGGGATGGAAATATTTGGAAATTGCAATATAATAGAACACCTCCCTCTGGTGGTAGACATGACATAGTTTAATCTGCTCTGTCACGCTGAACTGGAAACTTCACGGTGGGGGATGCCGTTCAAACTGCTCCTGAAGAACTAGTAGAACTTTTTTTAAAGATAATAGAATTGCATATAAGGTTTCCTGCCACTCCAGCTTTTTGAGTATGATGGGGGAAGGGTTGGGCTGCTTGACTGAGTTCATTCGGAGTTTGTCAGTTAATGAGATTTTTCTGCTACCCTCCGCTCTCGCTGCTGGGATCGGTTGTGCTTTGCCTTTTGCTGGGCTGTAAGATAGGCTCTGTCGATGTTTGTGCTTTAAGCAGGTAATCAGAACAGCGTACATGAAACAGCTAACAGCTTCTAGCAGTAATTTGGCTCTTGCTGAAAACTTATTTATCCTTTAGTTTGTTCATATTTAGCTGTTTGATGTGAATTTTACTTGCTGGTCGTCAGTTAGTTTCCGAAGCAATGCTTGTAACTACTTGTACTTGAAACACAATTAACCATCCTAACTGGAGGAGAAAGGTTGTTACTGGCTGTTTATCTTACAGTTTATAAATGTCAAAACCCAGATCTATAAGCTTTTCAGGGATGGGTTCAATCTATCGTTCTATAGAACGTGAGACCCTGAAGAGGCTATACAGAATTGTTATTTCTAGCTCTGTTTAGGCATAACAAAGAATGCTTTCAAATGCTTCTTGAAAGCATATTTTAGTTCCTTGCTTTTCATGGCCGTTGCACTTCAGAAAGTGTAACAAACTAGCTGAATGTGTGAGAATAACGTTTTTCATCCTTGTTTTCCTTTCTGTTTAGTAAGCATTTTAGAATGATTTTTTTTCTGTTGTTCTTTCAGAGAATAATGAAAACTGCTCTTCTTCCCCCCCCCTTCCCCCGCTCACATTGAACACTCAGAAGAGGTTTTGCTTTTTTTGTGTGTCATTAATAGAAGAACCTGCAAAACCTTGTAAATCTGCTCTAAGGCTCTAAATGAAAAGTGGAACAGCTGGAGTCTCTCCACGAGCAGAAGTCCTAATTCCGTGGCCGTGATACTGTTAAACTTGTAGAAACAAAACTTGGAACATGGAGGACTGGCCACAGAATCTGCTTTTATATGCAGGATCCCGACATTATCAATATTTAATTAATGTATAATTCAGGGGTCGGCACATCACTGCTACGATTTAGAGATTTATACTTTGGTAGCGAGGACTCCCGTTTAAGGGACTCCAGATCTATTATGCATGGTAACAACTATTTGCAACCCAGAGCTCTGGAAACAGCACGGGTGAAAGGCTAATCTTCTCATCTTCAGGAACTTGCAAGTGGTAACACAAGAAGTCAGATCATATCAAATCACAAATCATGGATATGAAAAGCAAAAGGATCATTTGCTTCTGATGTCTTCTTTTTTTTGTTCATTGCACTTTCTCTTTATTTCCATGTTAAGATGTAGAGAAGAGTATGTGTTTTAGCCAGCTTCAGCAGTGATCCTCCAGCACTGACAGGCAGAAGGATCACTTCATCATCACAAGAGATGCTTTAAGTTCACCTGTATTTGCTATATAAAAAGAAGTGAATTGGGAAGTGTATTTATCTGTCTTTTCCACCGGGGGGACAGGAGTGCCTAATTCTGAGGACAGTAGTTTTTTGATTCCTTTTCTACAATTTTTAATGTAAAGAAACCAGAGAAGCATCTAGGTATTGAAATAGTCAGCGTTTGTAAGTAAAACCATTAGAAAGATCTACAAGCTTTCGGTATGAACTCACTAGATGACTTATTTTTGCAGCCATTTTATACTGATTTCAAATTTTGAGATGTGCTCCAGCTATTTTCTTTGGGATTAATTGGCTAAGAATGAAAATGCGTGTTATCACTGAGTTGAATTCAACATGTCTACTATCTTCTTCCAGAAAACAACTTTAAAAAGTAGGAATAAAAACAAATTGTTTGTATCGACTTAAAACTTCAGCATGTTTTGTTGCTCACAGAGAGGCCTAAGCATATTTATTTTATATAGGCAGTTCTTTGATATCTGTGCATGTTCATATTTTTGTTCCTAAAAGGCTGGAAAAGAAATACAGATGAAGCAGTGGGTGCTTAAGCTGGGATTGAGTTTCTGAGCCATCGTGTTCCATAGTCAGAATTTAATGTAACACAGTGGCTTGCAGCAACCGCATCTAGTCAGAGTTTGCTGTGTCTGACCTTTTAGATTCATAAATCTAGATCAACTTTCCTTTCCTTGGTCCTTGAATTTCTGCAGCTTTTTGTTGGCAGGCTGAACACTGCTCTCGTGCATATCTGTGTGGTTACAGAATAGGATGGAGGGGGTGGTAAGTGGGAGATTACAGCTACCCTCTTAAGCTCCGGGACTCCTTTGGTAAGTTAGTGAAATGTGGAGGTGGAAGCTAAGCACAAAGGTGTCAGGTGAGTTTCCAGCGAGCTTTCTCACCTGTGTGGTTAAACTGTGACCTGGGATTTTTCATATTATTGTACATCATTGCAATCACAAATGGCTCATGTAGACTGCAACCATTGCAAAGTTTTTGACCCACGACTGAGGACTGTTAGACTTGGAGATTTCTCTCCCACACTTTTCTCTAGCTGCTGCATATTTATTACAACATGATATTTATTTATTTAGTTAGGGTTTGTTTTGGGGTTTTTTTACATTGGATATTTATTTATTTAGATTTTTTTTTTTTTACATTGGATATTGATTACAACAGATTCCAGTAAGGTTAAGAAGAGTGGGAAGAAGCTCACCCCTTATACTTCACCTTGCCATTCGTTGCTTTGGTCATAAAACCAAAACACGGATAAAATACTCAACCTTCCTCACAGACACACATGTCAAAGGGTTGGGTTGCCTGTGGGGAAGGGAGGCCAGGCAATGAGAGTGCCTGCTCGCCCTTCTCTTCCAGCGTGGTATTTAGCTCTGCCTCTGGCCTGTCCAAAGGAGACGGGAAAAGAGACTGATAAATGAGTAATTCTGAGGGATATTTTGAGAGTTTCAGTAATGGTAGTTATTAAGGTGCCGTAACTGGAGATGGAGGAGAGGGAACTGATGAGGGTTTTCTTGAGTTAGTACTAGGAAGGTTTAATTTACTGTAGAGGCCTTTTATCCCTTGTGAAAATCTGACTATTTATAGTGTAGTCAAATATTTGGGAATGCTTGAACTATAAATGTGACTATTATTGACAGAAAATGAGGCAAATGTTCACGTTAAATGGAACTACATAAATTAGACTGGAGGAATTAATTAAAAAATAATAGACATGCATTTTGAAATTGGAGGGTTCTCTCTAGGTATTGAAAAGGGCATGATAAGGTGACTTAAAAGATAGCTGTAATACAAGAAAAACTAATTGAAACATTTCTTTTATTAAAACAATATTAGTTCCTACGTGCCTGGTGAATGTAGTGTCCAGAATAAATATGAGTGGTAATTAAATTCTGTTTCAATCAGTTAACAGTCCCATCTTCAAGATCTCTCATTTATTACAAAAGCACGTCAAAAAGTTCACTTCATTAGTTTACTTTGCATGACTCGCTGCTGTTGCGAAGTGCTTGGTTTATGGATCAGATTCATCTAATCAAAAAGAATTGTTCCTCCCACTTTAGGAGCATAGATTTTGATGTATCATCACTCTGAACTCAATTTGAAATGTGACATTTCTTACTAATTTGTTTAGTTTCATTAAGAAATACTAGTACTAAAAGAATTCTAGAGATAAAGACGCAGAAGTTTAGGGGAGTTAGAGCTGCGGTTTTTTATAGGTTGTGTGCTGCTCTTAGTAAATTCTAAACTTACACTTTGTTCTAGAGTTTTGTCTTGTCTGTTTTTAAATGCTCGTGGTCCATATTTTGCAAGGCTTCTTTGAGAATAAATTCTGTAGATCACAGCTGCTGAGATGTTTTCCCCAGGTACTTGTTTTAAACTCTCCTATATTTAATTCTGTTGTATCTCCACTGTTGTATTACCCTCAGTTCATGTTAAATGATTGTTCTCCTTAAGTGCCAAATGGATCCTTCAGATGACTGCAGCCAGTTAGATTTACAGGCTTAATTCCAGAACGTTATAGCAGTTTACTTTTCCTGGCTGTAGGGTACCGGAGTTTCTTTTCTTTTTTCTTGCTAGAGTTGGTCAAATTACTGTCATTGCCATCTTTGCAGTGGCAGCATATAAGAGTCCAGCTGCCCCATGCAAGCTGCCCACTCGGTTGGTGTTTTACTAGTAGTCTGCTTTGATAGATGTTCTTCCTAATGAATTCCCATGCTAGGTATCATTGAAAAATAAAACATTTCTTGCAGTCATGATCAAGTAGTGCTCACTCCGTTTTCCACATTTTGTTTAAAATTCATGCTTTTCTCTTGGGTTGGATTATTACCAATATCCTTTGATATGGATTCAAGAATCCAGGCAATCTCAATTATTTGGGTAATAAATTGTCTTAATTTCCTAGTTCCACTGTCAGATGCAGGTGCTCTATAGCTAGCCCCTTGTTGGTGTTAGTTTTTGCACTGTAATTGTTCCTTTATATAATACTTTCTCACTGTATGTGCTCTGTAATGAAATAGAGTACGAATGCTCGCCGTGGACCTGAGGGATTCTGTAACAGGAAATTCAAAAAGGTTTGTTAAAATAGCAGTTTACTCTTCATCGCTTCAGTACTTTGGGTCCTGTGATGACAGGCAATAATACTTATTCTTCTTTATTTTGGTGAGTTTTATGGAATAATGAATTTTTAATTGCAATAATGTGAGCATGCTAATTTAAGTAACAATAGGAAATGTGACACAAGGGTTTTTAAAATGTTATTTACAGGGGTTTTCAGTGACCTTGTTCCTGGTCAGTACTGAAATAGCTACAGTAAGCAAATTGTTATTATTGGGCAGAGCAAGGGGTATATGTTCTGTGGGGAAGCCTCTCTGAGGATACTTTTATAGTATCAATTCAGAATGTCGCAGCTGCTTTGGAGATGGTGGGATCATGTGCTGTAAAAATGGCAGGTTTTTTCATGGCAGTCGTGTAAGATGCTATAAGCCTGGGTAATGCAGTTACTATAGCTTCTTCTACTCACTTTTGTAAAAACCCGCATTTCTCTTCCTTAAAAAGCTGTCTGCATATATATGTATTAATGGCCTGGATCTTAAGTTGAAGGTAACCTGTAATAATGCTTTTTGTCTTGATAGTCTTTGCTTATTAGTTGCTCATGAATTTTCTTGCTAAATAATAGGCAAAATCTGGTAGTCAAACCCAGAGCTTCCGGGTTATCTTTGGGGCAGAATCATTTTACAGAGAGCCAGGAGAAAGAAGGCCTGTTTCTGTTTTGGCATCATCATCTTAATCCTTTTTCCAGTGATGATGAACAGCATGGCAATGAACACATAGTGCAAGTACGGATTTACATAGCAGAGCCACTTGTTCAAAGTCAGAAACATTTTTTTTTTCCTTTTTTACCGGCGACTACTTAACACAGAAAAATGCGTATAACAAAATTTAAGCAAATCTAAGAAAACAGTTTTAACAGCCGCTGCTCAGCCCTGCCGTTATCC
>Ga0065711_1035213_pt1 | contig 22629 bp, 8 predicted proteins | sample Hoacrofraction12_FD_59098 | JGI IMG/M metagenome (GOLD analysis project Ga0065711, IMG submission 59098) | Hoatzin crop microbial communities from Cojedes, Venezuela - Epithelial fraction 12 v2 (version 2) | ecosystem: Host-associated > Birds > Digestive system > Esophagus > Crop | place... | reverse complement strand
AGCTTGGCCCCATCCTCCTGACACCCACCCTTCAGATATTTATAAGCATTTATTAGGTCCCCTCGCAGCCTTCTCTTCTTCAGGCTGAACAAGCCCAGCTCCCTCAGCCTCTCCTCGTAGAGGAGATGTTCCAGTCCCCTCATCATCTCAGAGCAGGAATTAATTTTTTTTGCTTTTAAATAGATGGCAACTATGTTTTCGGAAAATAGGAGAATCTTCTAACTTTAGATTAAGTAGTTTTACTATATAAAAACTGTAAACATATATGAATCATGCCCAGTTTCTCAGATTCAGAGTACTGATACACAGTGAAGGGATCGAGTGTATTATCTAGTCTAGTATTAAAATATGGTTAATATGAAAAAAGTTTCTCTGATTTGCAGTGCTCAGAACCTCAAATTCTAGGGCACATAGGGATGGATCACTGTGATAATGAACAAAGCCCAGGGGAGGGAACATTTTTGTGTAGTTTTGTTACAGATCAAAAAGTCAACCTTTAGTACGCATTTCACTGCAATGTAGAAGAAAAAAGAAAAATACTCCAGTATTTGAAGGCACAGATTCTATAGGACTCCTGACAGTCTACAGTATATTATTTGAGACTTTAGAACGTACAGATCATAATTTCTCTCTTCTTTTTTTTTTTTTTAAATGTAAGTGGGTACTGCATTCAACGCTAAGGAACTCTAGAGGAACTCTAGTTCATCTTAGCGTAACATACAAAGATCAATCAATAACCAAACTGCAAATTGGAAGCTGCACAGGACCAGTGACAATCACCAACTAATGAGGACTAAAAAGGTAAATAAATCACAAATGCTTATATTTCTATTGGATGGTCAAAGACAGTTCTTTTCCGAAACTGAGTTTTTTGAGTGAAAATTGAGGATTTCTTTAAAAGGTTTGTTAGAAAAATAAAAAAATAAGTTCCTTAATCTTGTTTACTATATTTTTAAAAGAATTTTTGAATGAAGACTCTCTTTAGATTTACTAAAGAAAATTGCTGAAAGGGACAATCAGAAAAACAACATGCAACAAACATAAAATCCGAGGAAGGGCACATGACAGTCAGTAAATATGAGAAAAATGGGAGTACAGATGATTGCCAAAGATAGGTGAGAAAAATCTGTATTCAGCAAGGACACCTAAAGGACAGTAAAATAGTTATTAGCAATGCAAAAATGACAGAAATCTTCAGTATTTTTTCTATACTAAGAAGGAAGCATGAGAACATTCTCCAATCAGATAAAAATGGTTTCTGATTCCCTCAGTAAGTGTAAAGTACCAGCTGAAAAATCACGATCTTCTTTTTTTTACATAAGCAAATCTGGATAATGTGGCCATGAGTTCCAAAAGACTTGGAGAGATATTTGGTCTTAGCACATTAATTTCTAATTGTATCTTGGAATATTTTGAAACTTAGAGAAGCTAGCTGAGTGCTGCTGTTGCATCCACACTGAAAACCCAAACCAGACTGTCTTGGGAGAAATAATGGAAAAACTAATAAAAATAAACTGATAAACAATTAGTTCACATGGTTTTCCTGAAAATCAGATCTTGGCAAAGAAATCTAGTTTTACTTTTTGATGAGGTTACCAGTTAAGCTGACAAAGATAACTGTGAAAATGTTCCGACTTTTGAAAGGCATTATAAAACACAAACAAGAATAGTTTGAAAGCAAATGTTAAACAACACAATATTATAAACTAGCTTCTCAGAGATTTATTATCCTATAAGGGTGCTTGCTAGGGGGACTTTTTAGCCATCATTACCAAGTCTGACATGACTGAAAACTTCACTGGTCTTTAGAAATAAATATAAGATTACTGGTTATAGCATTTACTGACGGAATCAGGATCGAGGGAAGCTAAATAATGAACAGACAAAGGCAGTTATAAAAAGTAGCATGGAGCGTTTGGTAAAGTTCATTAACTCAAAAAGGTATTTTAATAAAAGCAAATGTAAGGTTACACACGAAATAACAAACTAAGTCTGCAGTGAAAATACGGGGAAACAATGCAATGGAAAAGTGACAAAAATATTTAGTGGTCACAGTGGATAAGCAATATAAGCTTTTATTTTATTGTTGCACTTACACTAAAAAAGGGATATGGCAAATAAGATTAAGAAGTACATTCAGTTTTCACACATCCCTGATTATACTGATACTGGAATATGGCTTCCAGTGTTCCTGACCGGTGGTTCAATACCAGTGTTGATGAATAACCAGGGAACCCGAAAAAGGCTACAAAAATATCTAAGGGCTACACGAAGTGCTTGATCATGACAGGATTCAAAAGCTCATTCTCTTTTTCAAATGTGATAACTGATTTCCTTCTGTTTGCTCATGTTGTTGGTCAGGCAGTTGGACTAGATGATCACTGTAGGTCCCTTCCAACTGAAATACTCTATTTTATTCTATTCTGACTACTCCTTCAGCAGAACCTGCAACAAACTCCCGAAAAAAGAGTGAATCTCCCTCCTCAGCTTCTTATGGCAACTTTTTTTGCTTCCAAGCCATCGCTTGTCATTGTCATTCACAAGCAAGAAAAATATTTTTTGTAGTATTGTAGTATGTCACAACACTCCTCATACCTGGAGTTCCTTATTACCGCTGTTTTCCTTTCTTCAGGCTTTTAAAAATTATTTTTCCTTGCTGTTATATAATTTTGCTGGTGTTTTTTTTTTTTTTGGTCATTCGTAACTACATTAATTCATTCAACTCTTTTTAAATTTGTGAGAAAAGATACTCACAAATGTTTAAAAACTTAAAACTTTATTCTATTCTACATTGCTGGGATCGTCTCCACAATGTAACAAAGTATTTGTGATTCAGTGGGTAGAATATCTGGTCCAAGTTAACTCTGCTGAATTTTGTTTCCAGTTCCATGCTGTACTAGGAACATCCTTAAATCTTGACTAGCTTCACTTTCTCAACCTCAGTATGAATAATTTCCTAACACAAAGAATAAAGACTAAGAGATGATAAAAAGAATCCTTTGAAAAGTGACATTATAAAAATTAAATTATTACCCATAGGTACACCTTTGTGATCTTATTCCTGTTTACAGAAAGACTGTCAGTTATCTACACGTTCATGAAACCCACATAATTTCCATCTCATTTTCTTAATTTTCTGAACTTCCAGCAGGCAACGGCTAATCCTCTTGGAGGGAGGTCAAGGAGACTTGCTTCAGCTGGTATCTCGAGGCTAGCTTACTTTAATACTTTACCCCAGTTTTGCACTGCCTCAGGATGACGGAGGGGTGGAAATGAACATCTCGCAGCATCACAGCACTGACATCCTCCAGGGCAGTGCTCAGAAGCTGCGCTGGGGCACAGCAAGCAAAGCGTTATCCTTTGCAGGTCAGCAGAGAGAGCTCCTGGCCACAGGAATGCCTTTTCTAAAGGATAAGTATCTGAGGTGTTCTTCTTATGATCGTTTGTTCATTATTATTGTTATTAATGCCAATCATCTTACTCTTTGCCTTTTTTTCTCTATTTTCTACCCTTCTGCTATACCTCTTACCATCTCGACTGCAAGCTTCAGAAAACAATAGTTTATGTTTATCTCGTGCACAGCGCAGTGGTGCTCCAGCACTGCTCCAGTCTCTGAGCACCGCTATATTAATAGCAATGATGTTAGGGAGATACAGGAAAAAAAAATCAGAGCTGACGGATATTTCTCGATGATGTATTCACAATAATCCTTCATATTCCAGCTACAAGAAGGGAAGTACTAAAACAGTGGCTAGAAAATGAAACCATTCCAAATCTCTTTCGTCTGATCATTCCGAACATGTTTTTTAAAGCATTAGCTGAGGAGCAAGCGGAACCTCTACAGCACATCTTTGAACAACACAGGATGTGACGAGAAGGAGCTACCTGGTCAATATTTAAGATGATGACTAATCAAAACTACAATGAATTAAACAATGGAAGAGATGGGTATACATGTAGGCACGCATGACAACAGACAGATCTACTGGGCCATGCTGCTGCAGAGGCCATTGCTGAAATACCACTACTAACTGTAACAGCTAAAATTTAAAAGAGATGCTGTACGAAAGAATCAGGCAAGTGCAACAAAGGTTATTCCAGCTCTGGAAAGCAATCTTTATAAGTGATACAATTCCTGAATTAAGATAGTTTGATAACCGTTTGGAAGAACCTATGTCAAGTAAATATTTGTGGTAAGAGACTACAACATAACAGAAAAAGCACTGAATAACTGGAAGCTTCTGAGGATGATAAATCACATTTTGATACATGATGAATCCTATTTGCATTTTTGAGACAAATGTATTTGTGTCAATTGAGTAGTTCTTTCCAAAGGGTAAGTGGGTGAAATTCTACAGCTTGTGCAGACAGCTGAATGGAAGATAAGATTATATCTTAAAAAACAGTAAATTTTATGAACAATATTTCCTTTAAGAAAATCAGATCTGCTGAATATTTGCTAGAATTCTAAATAAAAGTTATAATCTGCTAACGGAATAGGAACAAATACTTTCTTCCATAACAACTGTCAGCTCTCTATAACCTGTGATGATTATCAGACAGATTTTATGCTTTGACAAGTCATGTCATCTAAGGCACTTCATAGTAAATTTTGAAAGACAATTTCATTCATCTCCACTTCAGACTGTTCGTGATTTGTTATGTGATGATTACAACACCTTTAACTACTATATGCCTCATTTTTCCCCACTGGTAAACAAACTCACAGTATTATCTCCCAGCAGAGGTGCAAGAATTGGGTAATTTACAGGTACGACTACAGACATACTCATTGCCAAAGTATTAACAGAGCAGTATGACAGTTTTAAACAGCTAAATCCACCTCGTTAATCATCCATAAATGTTTGGGATGTTCCCAATAAAGGGAAAAGGGACTGGTGGAAATGCTCAGTTATTTTGTTCCCTTCCAGCTTTTACTGACTGACAGAATGCCATCTGTTGCCAGAACGGAAGATATTGTTTATAGATTCAGTTAGTGTGCTGCAATGTGGATATGTAAGTTGCTGTCTGTAACACTAGGATAAGAAACAGGTTTATAGTCAATAGAGGTAATACTCTGAAGTCCTTTCTGGTTTTCTTTTAATTAGACTTAAAAAAAAAATATATCTCTTGCATAAAATTCCTCTCCAGCATTCAGAAGAAAAGCTCACTATTCAGTCAAGAATATATATATTTTTATAATAGTAAGTAAGGCACTTATACCTCAACTAGAACAGCCTCCATCTCTTCTGTGTGTATGTGTGTGTGTGATCTAAACATTCACATTTTCTATTTTCAGAATTGTATACCATAATAGTTCAGAATGCTCATCATGCTTATAGAGACAGTGTGTTCAGTTTTATAGGAAGATTAGATTTTGATCAAGTTTGTTCTAGTGCAAGGTAAATTCTACAGCTAGGCAAAAGGCGCTCGCTTGGAAATCATACCAACTAGTGCACGTTCCAGGCAGAATACACGAGCTATTACTTCAACTTAATTTGAGTTTCTGCTTTGTCTCGTGAGTGAATGGTTTGCATTAGGTTATTTACCGCTTTAAGATAGTTGTGTCCAGAAACTCTACCTAAAATCATGACCTTCTTATGCTAGATACTACATATAAAAGGGAAGGATCTTTACACAGCAAGTAGATAAAACTTCAGAAAAAGGAAGCCTTACTATCTCAAGTTTACAGACACAGAAACGAGGCTGAGGAGACTAAGGCATAACAGTAGCCTGTGCAGAACCAGGAACTGAACCCAGATCTCTTGAGACACCAACCTAGTGACCTAATCACAAAGCATCTTTTCTGTAGATAACTAAAGACAAAACATTTTCTTACGGTATAAAATAGTGACCCAGTTCTGCTCTCATCTACATTTTTGCAACTCTGCTGCTATCACCACAGTCATGGGAGGATGGGCCTGGCAGCCTCAAAGCCTATATGTGTATATATATCACAGTACATGATGCAAGACTCCCCCAAAATAGCGATTTTTGCAGCCAGAATTTTGTTCTGTCTTCTTATACAGCATCAAACATTACCAAAATACAGAATGAGCTCCAACAGCAGCTGCTGCTGAAGATAAATGACTATAACCACTAAGTTTTCATGAACATCAGTTAAGCCAATATTAAGAACTCTAAAAAAATTATCCTACTGTTTAAAAGCATCAGTTTTAAGGGCTGGTACAGTAATGGAAGATAGACCTTACAGATAGCAAACTGGGTCAATATCTTGCTTGCTATATGCATCTCAGAAAACCAGACACTTGATGGAACATCAGAAGAGTAACCCAGTCCGTTCTCCTCTTCCTATATATTTTTTTAATTTAAAAATATCCCAGTTTCCTCCCTGAGGAAATGTAGAGGCTTAAATCGTAAACTTAAATAAGATAAGAATACAGATTTTTTGCTGATTGTGAAATATACAGAGAGATACTTACTAGTTTTTGAACACCAACATGTTTGGTAGCTTTTATTTTGGTACTTACCATGGTTTATCCCGTGATACTTTTGAAGGAAAGACTGTGTGCTGTTTGCTACTGGAGGTAAGTAGATTGTCTTTGGGCGTTTTGAATGGCTTTGAGTTGCTGCTGACAGGGTTATGGCCGCTGATACAGGATTTCGGTTTCATCTGTACTAGGGATGTCCTGGAATTGCAGGCTGGAGAAGCTGGAGAAGGGGAAGGTTTACACATTGAACCGTGTCTTCGTTCTGTAACGGAAAAATAATAAACTTTACAGCATTTCATAGGCTAAAAGATAAAAAAGTAGTCAGGGAAGAGCAAATTGTTCCTCTCTATGCTAGTTACAATGATTTCATCACTCCAGAGAACACCAGTTCATTACTGTTGTGAATGTAATCAAGTCAAATAATAATTAAACCGAATCAACTCCATGAATTGCTCTGAAAAATGTAAAAAATAGTAAAATATATGCTAATCATCTCCCAGAAAATTTCACCAAGAAATCTCAAACCATTTTTTAAGCAATAAGCAACCATCAGCATCTGTGTGAGGTACACTCAGAGTCCCAGCTCTCTCACGTGAAGAAGAAAGACGAGAATATGTAACAACAGCTCAGATGACTCAGTGAAATACTCTGTGACAGACATGACATTGCTTCTGTAATGGTTTATGAAGAATTCATGTGACCCGGTTACTGGGCGGTTTACTTTATGACTATTTTGTTTCAAGTTTAATGGGAAGCTATAAGGAAAATAACCGGAAGACTGAGAAGTAGCAAAAAGTCTACTGCTCCCAGCCCTTCCAGAGAGGCAGGCTCTGCCTGGTTCGTCGCTTGGAGGTTATCGCCAAGCACCAGTCAAGGTAAAAGCTTATTTTTTTCCACACAGAGTAAATGGCAAGTGCAAAAAGCAGGAAGTTTGTGTATCGGTTACAAACATTGCATCTAGAGGTCAGGCCCTTGTGTAAGCACCGTTCACGCTCACACACGAGACCTCTTAAGCACTGCAAAAAGCAAGGCCTTGCTGACCCCACAACAGGAGAACAGGCTTCAGGACAAACAGACTTCAGTAAAATTGTTTGGGTTTGGTTATTATTATTATTTTTTAAAATATAAATGTCCCATCCCTGATATTTTTAAATAAAAAAGATTGTTTTAAGAAGGTATTTGGCCATTCTTTACAAATCATATACTTCTACAGGGGACAAGCGCTAGTGCTTGGCCAGCTCGCTGCATCACAGGGCACTGCGAACAACGGGCTTGGTGCTGTGAACCTCAGCACACTGCAAACTACGACAAGAGACAGGAGTTGTTTTTTGCTGAGAGGTGCTATAAATCCTTAACAGTCTTGTCCCCTCATTTGTGGGAGCACCCTTTCCCCAGCCTCTTCCCCCCGCAGTGAGCCAGCCCCGGTGCTCCCCAGCCAGAGACCATGGGCAGCACAGGCCGGCTGGGGAAAGAGGAATTTTCCAGTCAGCAGCCGCTGACTTCGGCTTGCTGGCACCCTGGCACCGAGAGCCTCTGTGGTGGGGATCAACCAGGTTATCAACACAGTAATCAAATGCAGCACGCGATATATAATTATGGACTGAGAGCTTCGGACAAGCCGGAATTTCTCCTTCAACACACAGCAATTTTTCCTTGTCTAAAGCCTTCAGCACCTGAAGAATCTGAGAGGGAGCTACTCTTTGAGCTTGCACAGCATCGCCCCGCCAGCCAAGCGCAGGTTAAGGAATCAACAGCGACCTGCTGCTGCAAGGGAAGGTTTTGTGTTTACATCATCAACCCTGTGCTCGCTAGTTTGATATTTTAAGGATAACTAAGAAAAATTTTCCCACAGAGAATCAAAACATGACAATTTGTCTGGCATCCTCACAAGTAAAAACTTGCCAGTAGCAGGAGGATTCATCCATGACTAATTTGCAATAGGCGAATACCTCAAGAACAAAGGTAAATGCTCAAAAAAAATTTTAAAGAATATTCCAAACTGTTTCTATTATATTTCCAATGACTAAATAAAAGCATTTTCTATTAAAGATCAAGCACTTCCATATCTTCATATTCCCTGCTTTCATCACAAATGCTGAAATTCCCTCCAGTTTCTCCTGCAACTGAAGAACAAAACAGTCAATTTTTCTTAAATACAAAAAGTAGCTCCCCTCACACCCCAAATGCCAGCTGTCATTTGCCAGTTTTCACCCTGCCACACACCTCAGTGTACAGCCTCTGCCTTTAAAAATCCTTTGCGGGATGCAGTTATTTTACATTAATTTCAGCTCACATTTGTGGCAACAACCGTGTAAGCTACACATCTGCCTCTGAAATGCAGAGTTCCATTCACAGAGTATTTATGTTGTTAAATCATAGTTATTGTTTCAAGATTCACCAACCTTCTCAGCAACCATGCAATCAATTTAAATTAGTGTAATAAAAATTTGCAACTTTCCCATTAATTATGTGAGGATTGATGAAAAGGAACTGCTATATACCCAACAAAACCAAGCTGTATATAAAGTAAAACATGGGATAAAACATGATTTCCATACATAAATTACATAAATTCAGGACTAGTAACTCCAATCTTCACCACCACTAGTTGTCTCAAGACCGACTGCCTTCCAATAAACTGTGTCTTCAATATCATCCCTATGGATATATTTGGAAGTGAAATACACTACTCTGTAATAAAAATTAATTTTCTGAAAAGATAGGTATTTAAGATTCTGACCACCTAAAATGATATTTTAAAATCATCTAAGTATCACATGCCATAGAAAGTTACTTTTTAACAGTCTCTTTACACTGAGCTAAGCGTTTGGTGCTTTTCCCTAGACAACTTTCTCAATTTATTAATTCCCAAGAGCAAACCAGTACATTAACTTTGGCTTTTTTTACTACAGCATAGAAAATACCGGAAGAGGCACTGTTGTGATACGACAGTGTAATAAAGTGTATCCCACTATTTTAAATAGATATTTACCTAAAAGCTGGGGAAGTAAAAGATTACAAGATTACTTATTTTATCTGAGTGTGTCACGTTGATGGTCATTCTTGTGATCAGAACCAACTGCTATATTTGGTGCTCCCTTTTACCTCCTCAAACTCCTCTCTTCCCCCAAAACATGGCTACAGAAAGTCTTCCACGTTTTAGACAGACTCTGATACATATTTGAGAATTATCAGCATAACCCAGCTTCTCTTGAAACTTCCTAGAGGCAAAATAGAAATTATGACCACTCTAAAGTCATATAGGAGGAAGAACGTAAACAGCCAGTGCCACACAACCGTCAGTTCTTCAGACACTGCTCAGACAGGTAAAATTTGCAGATTTACTCATGTAAGTGAACACCACTTTAGTGTCATCAGAAGGTTGCAGCAACACCTTGGAGGTAAAGACCACAGTGGAGAGCTGGAAGAGTAACTCCCTCCAAGGAAGCAGAACACCACTGTTCGACCTGGGCAAGCACAGCTGCAGGAGGCTGGACTTGCCGAAGGCGTGAAACCTCATAGACAAATCTTGATGGTGGGGGGAATAAATCATAACTAAATATTGATATATTCCTTCTCAAGAACTATCAGGTTGCCTCGTGCTTCCTCCTTCCTTACTATGTATGTGGTAGCGAATCAGCTTTAGACACTGGTTGTAAGCTTCAAAGAGAAGTAATGGGAATATATGACAAATTAAGAAGGCTATCAGCTATCAAAATCTACTGCTTAAACCAGGGTGGCGGTGCTCCTCTATCAAATTGAGATTCCTGCTCACACGTGTTTTTTAAAAATTTCTGCTAATTTGTCTATTCATATTTTACATATACAGAAGGAATTACACACAACATAGAAAACTGCTATTATACAGGCTATGTAATAAATTAATATGTGAATAAAAGATATTTGCGCATCAAATAGCTGTTATAAAATTAGATATTCACATATTAACACATTCAGGAGACAACCAGCCATCTGTGTAAGAATTTCTATGCTCATTTGCAGTTCATGTGTAGACAGATTACATCTAGCAGGGCAGGTGAACTTGTACACACACAGCTGTGGACATGGCTGTCCCTGTTTACATACAGAAGGGGAATAGTCACTGGACATAAATGAACCTAAAGTAGAATGAAAATTTTGGTCCCTAAAAAAGGAAAAAGCCCCGCAAGGCAACTAGGAAACCAGTTACCACTCATAAGATATTAACCTAAATCCTACACGCTTTTCAGTTTCTGCAGGAGCCTGCAATGCTATGGAGGATGTGTGCTCAAGTTTAAAATACAAAAGAGAACTTTTCTGATTCATTTAAATACTTCCAAATGGATGCTTACACTCCACATAAATAACACCACATCTTCTGTTTTGTTTTTAAATACCAGTTGCTGTCAAATCCAAGAGCAGAGAGAACAGAAAGTTACAATCCTCTTTACCGCATTAATCCTTCTGCAACCTCTCAGCTGTCTCGGCGCAGCCACTGCAGCAAGTGACAAGTGACATGTGACTTCTGCTGTCAAACAGTTAATGTATTAATGACATTAATCTCGGAGGAAAGTTTAACACTCTCTCACTGAATTAACTGCACTTTCTAAAGAATCAATTTCAGATCAATATCCGTTATTTTTTCTAGTTAGTGGCAAGATTCTAAACGCCCAGCGCTACGTATTGTCCTAATGCACATTGCAAACTCTGCATCAGTAGCATTGTGAATGATCTCAAACTATTCCAGGAGATTCTCCACGTCCTATGGAAACATGGATATAGTCCAACTTTCTCAGCCAAATCTGAATTGTTTGTCGATGTGAAGTCCTCATGTTGTTGGAGACTTAACAGTCCCTGAACCTCCAGAGCTTCTCTCCCCTGCCCCTGTACTCCATTTCTAATCCTCCTCCCTGCATCATACACAACACAGCCCCCCACCTTTCCCCAAAACCTCTGCAGCTGCCAGAGTCCTCTAGGTTTGCCTTTGAATCTGTAATTCCACTGGATCCTCTCTGATGGGTCACCAGGGAATACTAGCAGCTGTTTTGCAGGAAACGCCACATCTCCTTCTAATCATAAGCAAAAAAGCAAAGCAATAGAGAGGCAACATGAGCTCCAGAGCCACAAGCACAGCGTGTGGGAAAAAGAGGCAAAACCACATTCTGAGTAGAAAGTCTCTTTTCAAACTTTTGCCTCAACTCTCTCACACAAGATCAAGCACTCAGCTCACAGCAAACCCTACAGACAGGGACACAACAGTAAATACGTTGCCAGTAAAATGCGCCAACCGCATGTTTCCAGGTGGACTACAGTAGTTTTGTACCCAAAAAGATCTTTATATGATCCCGAAACTGCAGATATCTCTAGCTTGGACTACAAACAAAAAAACATTTCTTAGGATATCCCACCTACATCTATTCTTACCCAACATGCGCCACTCAAAATTGATCAAATCAAGCAAACGGTTTTTGCACACAGTTAGTGTCTTCTCCATCGGTGAGACACAGAAGATCGCAAAGGAAAAAAGTCATGATACAGTTTGAGTGCAGAGAAAGATATGCCTTTGGTCTTTCAGTATTTTTTTGCAGGTAGTTGAAACAAAACAACAACAAAAATCCCTCTAACATTGCCAGAAGAGAGACGCTAGAACTTTGTCAGCACCAGTCATTTTGAAACATTACTCTCGTTTAACACGATCCGACTTCCTGCGTACAAGAGGCCTAAATGCAAAAATCAATTTTGGGTTGACCCGCGAATAACTCAGAGACCCAGTGTTACGGATTATAGCTTGGTACTACACTTGGTAAAAAAAACCACAATATAACTGCCAAAACCCAGACAGGCAAGAAAGTTATTTGCTGTTAATAAACATTCACAGAATAATAAAACTCCTTTTAAGCTTGTATTCATCACAATCCTTGAGTTCATAGCCCCTTTACTTAAAATAGCATAAACTAATTTATCTGACTGCCTCTAACACAATATGAATATTGTTTGTTATTCCCCATTTACAATATTTAAGCAGATGGTAATGAAATACAGTATCCGATCCACAACGTGATTCTGTTCCAGTAACGTATCACAGTCTTGTTGATAAAGATGTTACTTACAGTAACTCCATATACCACCTATGCACAAATTACAGTTTTTCTATTTACTGTATATCCTGAGGTGTTTTGTTGCACAGCCCTTCACCGTGCAAAGTTGAGCAATGTATACTTACAAATTCAGTAAATAGTAACCAAAACCTGCCACCTTGTATGGATCCCAGTTCAAAGTTTGCAAACGTACATGGCATTAATTCTAATAAAAAAAAAACAGAAAAAAACCCACATATGCCCAAAAAGCGACAGCCAGCAACCAGAAAACTGAACAACTAGACTGCTTGCAGAAATGTGTCATCCTGCAGTAACTGGCAGCTGGTTCATAACAAGAGTTCATAAACACCTTGTAAGCACTTTCATTTTGCAGCCACAGTCTAAAAAACCTAAAAAACCCAGTACGTGCGGTTAAGCAAAAATAATCTTGGATTTGATGCGAGCAAACTACAGCATAATGTCGCAAGACCGAAGGGTAACTTTACCAGCTTTTCTGACAAAACACTATTCCCAGTCCAGCTGAAAAAGTTTGGAAATAATATCCGCAAACCGTTCCACCCTTCTCGCGCTGCGCACTGGAAAGGAAACAGCACAGTCGGTTTCATTTTGATACTTCTTGTAAACTGACAAAGGAAATAAACTGCCAGCTCAAACCCCAGGACTGATCCGCTGCATAAAACGCAGCTCGACAATCGCAAGCTTCATTCCAGGTCAAATGACATAATTGGGAAATTATCAAGCGCTAAAATAACCGCCATTCTGCTGGTGTTTATTTACAATAAACACAGGCTTCGCTTTCTGACATAAACCCACTAAAACGATTCTCCATTTCACAAAGTCTACAAGTGAGTAGGATCAGCAAAATTATGCAAAACATCCTGCTAGAAGAAGAAATGTAAACTGAGCCACTTACAGAGAGGAGCAGGCTGCCAACTTAATCTGATTCTACGACGACTGTAAACATGTACTTTTGGAACGTGAAACGATTCACATTGCCACAGATGCCGTCACAGAAATACAGCAACGTGATTAGGTATTCTGCACACGGTAAAAAAATCAGGCAGATGACCTGCCGCAGCAAATACCAGATCAGCACTCGCACACACCAACTGTTTTGACTACAGGCACTTGTTAAGCACCAAGTTTCAGGTCCTACCAGTTGGACACCAGAACTGATCCCGTGCCAAGAACAACAAGCGCTGAAAACGGCTGTGAGGTTTTTTTTTCTTCTTCTTCTTTTTTTTTTAAATAATTGTTGATACAACTCAAGTAACTGCAGAAATGAACCAAAGTGCAAAATTAAAAGCAGCAAAAAACACAAGTACATTTAGAGGAAGACACTGCATTTTTTCTTTCGTGTTTCAGGAAAGAAGGAGGGTGTTTGTGTTTAACACAGTAGGAAAAACCTGCTGTTTTCCTGAAAAATCTTTTATTTATGAGATAACTTGGCATTTGCCAGGCTAATTATAGAAGACAGGAGGAATAATCTCTAGAGTATCACTAAATTACACTGAAGTTGCCAAATCTCTTAAAAATGGCCAAATTCCATAAAAAGCCACACACTCAGCATTTCCCAGAACACTTCCATTCCTCTTTGGTAGAAAGCAGCGGAGGGGGAAGGGTCAAACGTAACTCCAGCATGGCAAAAAAATTCTTCAGATAGTACAACTAATTACACTAAATGTAAAATGAGGCTGCTTGGGTACTTGTCTGCTTCTTTTTCAAGGATTCTGAGATCTAAAGACAAAGCTCCAAGGTATCGCTGATGTATGAGGGAGACAGGAAAACAATGTAAGAGTGAATACCTTGCTCTGGTGACAATGTCAGTCTTCACATCACTGAGCTGGAAGACCTAGATTTAACTCTAGTGGCAAGGCCTGTTTCTTCAGCTATCAAAGGGGATATTAATGATTTAGGGTATTAACTTGATTAAAAAAAGAGTTGGAGATTTAAGTAGGAATTCATCACTTCTTGTAATGACACAATTCCACACATGTAATCAGCATTGCCACCTGACGCACTGCTACTGCAGAAAAAACGACAGATTTTGGCTATAAGTCATACACGTTTCTCAGCTCAGCAAGGCCAAAAATCCCCGGGCAAAAAAGAAATAACAGAGCAAGTGAATCCTGGGTATGCACTTTTTTGAGTGACACTCTACCAAAGAAAAGCAAGCAGAGCTTAATCACAGAAATTTCCCGTTCTGCTGGATGAGATGCTCTGGTAGTCCCACATGAAACCAGTGAGACACCCCGATGTGGCTGGGACCGTTGGAGTTAAATACCATCTCACACCTCGCGTCCGGTGCTTATACCACAAGGACAGCCCTCAGCACCCTTTCGCACCGGTTCCTCTGCTCTAGTATTATTACGCACTGACCAGTGGTAATGGTATTTCCACCATTTTCGTTCTCAGAAATGTATTATCAGCCTTAAACTTCAGGCAGGTACATCAGGTGAAATGCTAAAATATTTACAGCAATCAAGCAACAGTACCTTCCCTCAAGCAAAGGTAAGCATCGCCAACAAATGTGAATTTTGTGTGTGATTTTATATGTGAAGAGAAATCTTGTATTTTCCTATCTGTTGGATGTAAGAAAAAAGTATCTTTACATTTAACACTGAAATATAACAAGAGGAACAGTGCTCTAGTTTAGTAAATATACACATTTAAAAGCAATTCACCTATCCATTCCACCAAACACCCAATTTAAATAATTTTACTCCAGACACACTGTTGCAAATAGAGGAAAACTTAGTATTGCCATCCTCTCATGCTTGGTATTGTGTAACAGACCTGTTTCCTGAGGCCTCAGGCAGATCTTTCATGTTCAAGGTCATCTGGCAATACGGATTTTTATTTATTTACTTTTACTTTTCAGGTAAAATATTTCACTATCTCTATCGACATCATTAATGATATTTAAAAAACAGTAACAAAAGAAGTAATTTATGTACACTATTGCTTTAGGAGCTCATCTGATGTTTCCCCTCATCTGTCATAAAACTGTTACAGAAAACTGATACTTCTTCAATGCTTTACTTAATCCAAACAGATATAACTATTTCTTTTCATAGATAAGAAAAGATAAGCCACAGAAGAATAAGAAGGGATTATTGAGGTGGTTTGGCAAAACACAATGCTGTACTATAACTCCAAGCAAACAAGCTATTGTTTTTAGGAGACTTATGTTCTTCACCTGTTTTTGTGCATAATATCATGTCAGATTTTATTCAGTATCGAGATAACACACCACCAGCACCACTATCATTCCTTAGAAGAAACCTGTACACAAACGGTAACTTTACTGAAATTAGCCCAGAATAACAGCTTTGTAGAACTTGTATATATAAGCTATTGTTTAAGCCTTCTGGCTTTTTCAGCTCTAACCGTTATTTGGATCCAAAACCAGCATCTGGTAAAACAATATATTTCTTAACGAGCTGTTTTATAAGCAGAGAAATAATGAAAAACGTTTTTCTAAAAATCCGTGGGTTTGATCCCTAAATTTGCTCCATCTCTGTTACCCTGAGCTTCTCCACCCCCCAGCACCTTCACCGCTCCATCCCGTATCCACAGTCCTTTGCCCCTCACAGAAGAGACAGGACAAGCTCTGCCTGGTCTGTAGGAACATGTGTGACAACTGCCAGTACAAGCATGCTATTGCCACATGAAACACTGCTCTCTGGGGTCATGGTAATGAAGGTGTCTCTTCACAGCTGCTGATTTTCACAAAATTGCTGGAACTTCCTATTTTTGAAGCCAAATTGGCAAAGGGTTAAAAATTCCTAGACAAATTGGTATGATCACGTAAGGCTTCTTGTTATTATAATTAGTAGTAGTATTATTACTACTATCATTGTTATAATAATTATCATCTTTTAGGAAACTCAAGTTAAAATTTACATATCAATTCTTTCATTTCCTTTTCTGTGTTTGCCACTCCTCATGGATATCCCCAAGCATCAAATTAATCCCCCTGGAATACTCTGACATCTTTTGAAAATCCAGGTAACCAAACAGATCTGTGCAACTAAGGACACTGTTTTGTTTTGAAAGATGAATGAGCTTGTATTTAAGTTTCAATTCGCTTTATCAAACTCTGCTACAAAAGCAGCATAATTGTCAGTGCAGAATATTTCCTCATTCCAGACATTTTAGATAAATGAGCTCACTCATCTTTCAGGCACATTATTTGCCACAGATAATAAAATCTATTATTTAAAATGCTGCAGGCATACAGACAAATGACAACCCCCTAATACACAGCCTCCGAAGGGAATGTGCAAAATAATTCCTGAAGAGGTCACTTGTTCATGTTTCCCTCACTACATATAATAGCTCTTACAAACAAGAAACCAAACTCTCTACCTTCTACAGAACAAAACTGAACAGACAACGCTGAAAGACATACCCAAATGTGAAAGTGAGTTTGTAGGGCATTTTTTACCTGTTCCTCTCCCTTAGAAGTCTCCTTAGTTCTATATTTCCATGCAATTTAAGATCTAAAAAGACGGTTTCTAGTTCAACTTGCATCATTTATGTCTTCTAATTCTGCAAACTAAATACACTGAGACCTAACCGTACATGAATTAAATAGATGCAAATCAACCTCTGAGAGTCCAAGTGACAACTACCTCATATTCTGCCTCTGAATACACCTCTTAACCATACTCCACTGCAACGAACTTCACATATTACAAATTACTTGTTTTGGATAAACTATTTACCTGTTCATAATACTAACAGCTTTCCCATCATTGCCCTGAATGGGACAGAGTATTGCATGTCTAGAATTCTAAATGTCTCTTCTACCTATATAAAAGATTTCTTTCAGATGGGCCTTTACTTAGCTTTTTCAAGCTACCATATAATCAATAACAAATCGAGAATTCAAAATTTGTGGAAGCATGGTCAGTGTTTCAGATGCTGTGTGAAGAAAGGTATTTTCCAAGGCCACACAGCGATTAGAACACGGATCTGAATGTAAGGCATTCCAAGTTTATTCTCCCACTCACCTTGCCTCTGCCATGCATTCCTGTGGCAGAAATCGCACAGGGAGGAGACAGATGATTTTCACTACAACTACTTACGAAGGTGCATGAACTCTACAATGCAGCACAGCTATGCAGTTCAGCTTCCCCTCCTACCACCTCCAATGCCTTGAACAACCTGTCATCCAGTGCAAGCAGTTCCAACCTTCTATGCATCTTCTCAGAAGCACACACAGACTTTATTTTAGAAAAACTTCTGGTATGAAACACATGTGTAGATACCAGCGGAAGACACAGGATATTTTTCCTATAAGGCACTCTAATGACTTTCCACAATTACTTACATAAGCTCATGGGGCAGGGGGTCACTTCTCATTAAAACATAGCATAGCTCAACTCAGAACAATTCCTGTGAATTTTAACGTGGCATAGTAAGCAAACAAACCAAGATCATTATAAGTCCAACTTGCAAGCAAGTCCAAAGAAGGAATCAGTTTTACCTGAAGATATTTAACTATGAGATATACAACAGGAGGTCTCTGAGAACAAATGTGCCATAAACATCTTTCCAAGGAGTCAAATGTTTGACATGTATCAGTCATTTTTTATTTAAACCACCCCAGTCAACTGGTGCACACGTAAAACATATTAGGATGATTGTTTCCTACCAGGGCTTAGCTGGCTTTTTATAGTGCTAGAACCTGGCTTCATCCACACTTAGTGTAACATGTCACTTCAGGTGGGAAGAATGAATAGTACATCTCTTTGTCAGGAGATGAGTGTAGCCTTTGGTCAGCCAAGAAATGATTACAGAGGGAGTAAGCTTGGAAACCAACAGGAAGAAGAGAAAACAATTTTAAGACAAGGATTTCAAAGTGCATTATTTATAGAGTCAACACTCAATTATCCATGGTCAGATTATCTGTACCAGAGATGCAGGAACAAATCAGCTCCAGCTGGGCTCATTAGCCTAGGTGCAGCTCGGTGCAAACGTTCCTATACTTCTAGGGACGGCGTGGGTCCAGAAATTATGCAACAACTTTTTTTCAGTATAAGACTGAAGTATTTTATTTTATCTAAAGCGAGGCACTTGGGTTGTCTCTGCATGCCATTTCCCAAGGCAAAAGCACCAGGGAAAATGGCAAAGACTCCAAACGGAGCCACTGCCTTGCAGCGTTACCCCTGTGCTCCGGGTCCCAAGAAGTTTTATTAACTCAGGCACAGCGTCAAGCCTGAGCTGGCTGTGTGCATTCCTGCCATGCTGCGTCACGGCTGCGTCCTCCGCCTGGACGACAGGGAGCTGGGGAGCTCAGTGCAGACAAGCACAAGATACTTGTGACAACGCAGGAGCCAGGCGCCAGCCAGCATGGCAAACACTAATAAACCCAAATACAGCGGAGATGGCCTCCATGCAGAGCAACTGAGCTGTGAGATCACTTGAGATTATGATTTACAGTTAAGTAATTTAAACCAGATATTCTAAATAAGGGAAAACTTAAATGACAAGTGCTTTCCTAACTGTAAAAAACCCCACAGCAACAGACAATACCAATGCAGCTTGAAGCTGTTTTCCTGGCCACAATGCCAAAAGCGTACTTAACAGTGAAATAAAAAATGTAGACAGGGAAGGAAATGGAAAAAATCCAACACTGTATTTCCTACCTGCCAATTGCTTCCTCTGAATCAGACTATCTGTGTTCATGGTGAAGGGCTGAACCCGTTCTCCATCTGTCAGGAGACAGCAAACTCCAGAAGAGACTTTATGCTCTTCAGACTCTTCTGGAAGTTGTCCCTCCTCATCAGATTGATGCTGCTATAGTTGAAAGAAATCCTACTGTTTAGAGACAACAAGATACTTCTAAATTGGAGGAGTATGAGATTGTTTATTTTTTTCCAGCAATAGGAGTCACTTGACCAAAAAGGCAGGGAAAGGACAACACGCAGGATACTGGCACGAAAAATCTCAGCTATAATCAGCTGACTCCAGCTTGATTACAGAGGAGGAACTAAACTCTGTTTCTGGCAAATGGATCACAGAGCAAGTATTTTCTAAAGCTTTTTCCTGAGTCTGCCAACTGGTAGCTAGACAGTACAGCAGATTTAACCAGCAAAGGCTGACAAGTGAACCAAAACTCACCATGCCTCAGCTATCACCCCTGGGATTTGCCTACTGTGTATAAATACTGAGAGAAAAAAGATTTGTTTACACTGAAGAGCACAATGCGTAGCAGAGAACTGCTCAAGTAGTTTCAAATCACAGCAAGAAACAGAAGATCACTGAGTGCAGGACGAGGTCAAGGGAGAGGGTTACCTATTCCACCAGAACATCATTGTAACACTTGAGGAAATCTGCAGGTACTGAATCTACAAGTTCATTAGCCCTCCTCTCCTTCTCCCTAGTCCCAAATGCCTTGACTTTCCAGGTTGCTTAAGGTCTGAAAAAACAAGTAATTAAAGAAAAAGAAGAGTTCAAACCCAAAATTCACTATGACAGATATTACTTCTCAGAGAACACTGGCAGTTAGTTGTTATTATTTCTCCCTACGTTTCAGATCCCTAAACGCCTACTGCCTAAAAGGCGATAGCCGTGGAATTTACCGAAGGTTTACTGTCTGTCTTTGCTGTTGTACCTTAGGACATGAAGTTTATTCTCGGCATTAGGGACCAACATATTTTGGAAAGTGTAACATTCAGCAAACAGAATCAGAAAATGTGTCTTCTTCTGTACAGTATTTGCAGGTCTCATGTATGGCATTTATCTTGGAATACATGCTAATGAGGACAGCAGCACAAGCACCAGAAGGGAAGGACTCAATTGTAAACAACTAGGAGCAAAAGGCTGTTAAACATTCAACAATTTCAACTCTTATTTGCTGTAACAAGATTAGGTCAACACTCTCCTCCTCCGCCCCTAAGGCCCATCAAACTAGGAAAGACTATAAATGCAAAACCACCGCACTACCTTACTGCCCTCCTGAAAGTCTCAATTGCTGTGAGGTTTGAGGAAAGACACCCAAGGTCTTCCCCCCTTCCTGGGTGCTACTGCCACAGCAAATTTCAGTCTGTAACTTCCAAGTAAATTGGCTGCATATCTGTCAAGCACATACACACGAACAACACTTACATAAACTTTCTACTCCGTTACTGCTCCCCTCACCCCAAGATATCAATTCTAGCCAGCAACTTGATTAGCAACAGACTGTGAAACACTTTCAGAGAACTTCAGAGGTGGCACTTGCAAAAGGAGAGTGCAATCTTATGGCCTGAAGGCCCCAGAACAAAGCGTGGCGGCTGGCATCGGGCCTTGCGTGTTATGGCTGCAGTCATACCACGGATCAAACAGAGATGCAATTTCTATTTCTGCTCTTCCTCCCTTTCAAAACATTCCTGGCTTACCTTTGGCTTCAACCTGGTATTAACACACGGCTGCATTACAGCGTAGGAATAGAGACCGGGCGCACTGCATAACATAACCTTGAGTCTTTCAGCAACGACTTCCTAGAATAGGCTGCTCTTGTCCTGCAAGTACAGCCAGGATTGCTGGCCCCAGATGTAGCCTTGTAGATTCAGTATGTTGCAATAGGCTTGCTGAACCCACTTTCTCAAGCGATCTCAATTCATCCTGTATTAGGAACCTGTCTCTTTAATAATTTTATGCCAATTTACATGTCACATATCTTACATGCTTTTTCATCTCCCTCTTCCCGGTTAACTGTAAAATTATTACCTACTGTAGTGATATGGACTACTTTTATACGACTTCTGTCTTCATAATTACTTGTCAAAAATCTGTTACATAGTGAGTTTAAAACAAATCATTCTATGCTGGTTTTGTATTTTAATTAAATATAAAGCAACACTGGTCAGATACCTCAGGACATTTCTAGCTTTACAGAAACCAGAGCTCATTTAACAGCCACAGTATTTCACAGATTTAGACAGATACCACCTCCATCAGATGACACTGGCTTCAGGTAAACAAGTAGGTTTTCTTTTTTCTCCTGAAAACTCAACTAAAGTTTTCTAGTGTCACTTAGATTTCATAGTTTCAACAATTGAAAAAATAATGTAATGGAGATATGGAACTTTAAGGTTTTCTCCTTCTAAGTTCATTAGTACAAATAGAGGGAGCCTGTAATCCATACACACAGCAAGTAATTCAGCTGTAATTCATACTGCAGAATAGCAGAGGTAAAGCGGAAATGCCGACATTAAACCTGATACTATATAGCCCTTAAACCTTGCAGGTAATCCCTCACTTTCCAACAACTTCACACTGAAAGAAGCCAGATATATTTAAAGAATAGTTCAGTATCATAAAAGTACTCACTTCCTTTTAATTTCAACTTACACATCTAGAACTGTATCAAAGCTTCCAAAAGCAAATGCTCAGCAATTGCCTTGTTCTTTATTTAAAAGCAGCTCTATGGAATATATATAAAGGAGTCCATAAAAAAGTTGACAGCTGCTAATCCAAGAGTCAGCAGTTTCCCATTATAGTGGCACATTGCATTTAAACTGCTTTGGTACCACTGTCACGTTATTAATCAAACAAAAAAACCTTCTATGAATTACACATTTCTAAAATACTACCTATTACCAATGTAATCAGACATAGTTCACGCTATTTTTTTTTTACCACACAGTCACATGTGAAATATGTGGCAGAACAAAACATAGAACATAAAAATACATACTATGTATAAGGGAGAAATCATGGTAACTTCTTTCCATATATAGGTCTAGCTCAGTTTCTAGTTAGCTGCTTCTGTTTTTCTTTAACCTTTCTGAAGTAGCTGCAAACGGAGCTTAGTGTCTGCTCACAAGCTAAAAATCCTTGCAGTAATATGTGTAGATTTGTGCAAATAAAAACCACAGACTAAATTACATTCCAAGACTGTAAGCAACATGAGCTATCGTATTTGCACAACAGCATGCTGATACAGTTGGGAAAAAAAAATAATTCACAGTACAGATAAGCAAGGGTCAAAGTTCTGGTTATGCTTGAAGTTTCAGCACTGGCACTTCTTGATCTGAGTCTAAATTAAATCTGTTTTGTCCTTCTATGCTAAAGCAATGAACTACTATTCTCCTCCCCCCCCCCCC
>Ga0065711_1035212_pt1 | contig 22629 bp, 19 predicted proteins | sample Hoacrofraction12_FD_59098 | JGI IMG/M metagenome (GOLD analysis project Ga0065711, IMG submission 59098) | Hoatzin crop microbial communities from Cojedes, Venezuela - Epithelial fraction 12 v2 (version 2) | ecosystem: Host-associated > Birds > Digestive system > Esophagus > Crop | place... | reverse complement strand
CCCCCCACCCCGAGCTGTCCTTCAGGATTGTTTTTATGAAAATAAATGGAGGCAATGAAGAAATATCATTATAGGGCAAAAGCGCTGGATGCCATGAAAAGTTAAATAACACTTTTTCTTCGATGCCTGTGCGCTGCTTGACAAGCGACAGCCCCTGTCTTGCATAACGTGCAGCCGGATCCCGCCAGGCTCCAAGGCTCCGGACCTACGGGGTCCCACGGCGGGAAGGGGGGCACAAAGCCGAGGATGAGCCTCTGGGACCGGGAGCCATCGGGCGTACCATTGGCCATAAGCCCAGAAAAGTGGTCACTGAAGTACCCCGAGAAGTGGTTGAACACTAGATGTGAAAGTGTGGTGGGGAAAAATGCAGCCAGTGCATAATGAAAACCCAGCAGATGCTGATCCATGAAGATTCCTACTGACCCCGGACAGAATCACAGAATCATTGAGGCTGGAAAAGACCTCTAAGATCATCAAGTCCAACCATCACCCCAACACCCCCACACCTGCTAAACTATGTCCTGAAGTGCTACATCCACATGTTTTTTGAACCCCTCCAGGGATGGTGACTCCACCACCTCCCTGGGCAGCCTGGTCCAACGCCTGACCACTCTTTCAGTAAAGAAATTTTTCCTAATATCCAACCTAAACCTCCCCTGATGCAACTTGAGGCCATTGCCTATCATCCTATTACTAGGATAGCGCTGAGGGAAGAGGTCTGGCTGGGAAGGCTTGGATGGAGATGCCCTGGAGGTAACACTGAGTGTGAGGGTCTTGTGGCCAAGCGAGGAGAGCAGGAAGCAGGGGAATGCCGGGAAGCAAGCTGCAGGTGCCAAGGAGCTGGCTGCGCAGACCGGCCGGTACCCTGGGATGAAGGCAGTGCTGGGCGGGAGGTGTTGCCCGCTTCGGCACCCATTCCTGCGATGATGCTGCCAGCACAGACCCTAACTCCAAAGGACATTGTGCATGGGAACCCAGTGCTGGTAATCACTCAGCTCGCAAATGAAGCAATTAAAGATTGGACTCTGAGCGTTGCCGCAGGCTGCAGCCTGTGACAGCAGCGTGGGGCCACCTTGCTAACCTGTGACACCAGAGCGGCACGTCGATCGCCTGACCTCCAATACACAGAGCGCAGGAGGGAGAGGAAAACTACGGCTCTAAAAATATGCAGATATCAGTAAATTAATAGCGACACGTGGATGCGGCAGGGTGGGAACTGACTAAGAAGAAATGCAAGTGCTGCTTATTGATCATAAATATTAATTTATTAATAAAACGTTTTTAGATCAAGCGTATTACGTATTACTATGCCTACCCACTTCCAGTTTTCTGGCAGGTTGCTAGCGGGTGTTCAGCCCCTCTCAGCCACAGTTTTGCCAGGCCTGGTAAGGACACTGTAACCCCCGAGAAGATATATCCACTGCATATGAAGGTTATTTTTACTCACCTGGTACCTACAATCCTAGCATCACATTTAATGCATCTTTGCTTTTTTGCATTGCATCTTTGCTTGCATCTATGCAAGTTCATCTACTCAAATGCCAAACTTAATCAAAATTATTTTTCTTGCAAATAAGTAAATATTTTCTAGGGAATCGCGTCCTGGATCCACCCCGCTGACAGACGGCTTGAAGGATGACAGCTGGTTTGTGCTAAACACCGCTGAGGAATAAACCTTGTTTATAGGGGGGTCACTGGGGGACGGCCTCGCGCCTGCCTGGCCGCACACCCGTGAGCCGCGGGCTGCCGAGTTCCCTTGGGCGAGAAGGACGACCTGTTAGCCTTAGTCAGCCTTCTCCAGGTTGGTTGATGGCAGGAATAAAGAAATCACAGGGAAGTAAAGGGTCTGGTTTGTGAAACCGCTGCAGGATTGAACCAAGTCCAAACCCGTAGGAAAGATTGATGCTCACATAAACAATTACAGCAGTAGCTGAAGTGTTCGGCGATAAGCAACGGTACATATCAGCCGTTCACTCGCTGCTTCTGTAATAAAGTTGTTACAGCTACATTAATTAATCTAAGGGCACTTCTAAGCATCATTTTATCCATCCACCTCTCCGAGGAAGCAGTACCTCTGGAGTTCTTAATAAAATAATAAATAATAGTAATATAAACTCTTGACTGTTTCCAGCTCCTCCAAGACAGCTAAAAGAAGTTGCCGCAGCCCCCCCCAAACACCGCTCCGGCTGCGTCCTCGCCCTGACCTCGGGACGGATTAATAGAGCCCGTGATTTATTCCTTCCAAGAATATGCTTTTAAATAACACTGCCACGCACTCCGCTGGAGCTGGTCTGCAGAAGAGCGAGCTGGAGGAGGGTTTGACGCGTTCGCATCACTTCTGTAAGGATGATTTGCACAACGTGCACTGGAAGAGCTCGTCGGCAGCGCGTGCACACACAGGAGGGGCAGGAATCGGATGGAGCTGGTGAACTGTTCGTATTTATAGGACTAATCAGGATTTTCTTTAATTTTTTTTTTTAAAGGGAACATTTTTCCCCACACAAAAATACCATCTGGAAGAAATCAAAACATCTTGTAGGGACCTGCTGATTTTTGCTGCCTTTCTGACAAACTCGAGCAGATTTCCCAGGACCCCCACCCCAAGCTGCCCTGCGCATCCATGGCTGCAGCCGCACGTCCCAGGTCCCACGCGTGGGGCTGCACTGTGGCCCAAAACGCCCGGCCCTGCCATGCTGGGCAGCACTGGGCTTTGCAAGAGGGCCCCAGCACCAAAAAAAAGTAGAGAACTTCCTTTCTTTGTTCTGTGTGGAGAAGTGTTTGGATGTAAAAGCCACCCTGAGATGAATGATAGATTTCAGCCTTTTCCAAATGATTTCTTCAGACCCCACAGATTTAGGCAAAACCGAACCAAAACAACCCCACAACAACAACAACAACACCCCATGCTATCAGTTCAAATTTTCAAGACATACCAGCATCACAACTTCATTCAAAAAACAGAATTAAAAAAATGAATGAAAGCTTGGGTTTTCAACCAAGCTCACTCACTGAGCTGCAGCTCAGTTCCCAAAACCTGACCCAGAGTAAGGAGGTGGTCACGTCACCCGGGGTACCAAGAGACCCCGATTCCTGGCCGTGGGCTCGTCTGTGTTACATGTGAGGGTAGACTACATCATCTGCTGCCTGCTTTTGCCCCAGATGTCTAGAATTTGCGATGAGGATACTTTCATATTTTAACAAAGGTAATTTTTTTTTATCCTCCTGAATAATACGTGCTATGCACCCATGTCTCGAGTGCTGTCCCTGGCAGCCCTGGGTGCCCAGGCTCCCAACTGCCCATCTGCACCGGGGCTCATTTTGGACGCCCTTCTCTTGATGCTCCTCCAGGACAAGCTGACCCCCGAAGGGACACAAAGGGGTTGTTGGGGATGGGGGGGGGGGCAGGAGCTCCTCCATCTCCAGAGGGAGGTCATTCAGGAGTCACCTTCCAGATCTGTGAAGCCTGAATGTTTTATCCTAAAATTGTTACTACTGAGTGGGAGCAAAGAAAAAAAATAAATGGGGGAAATAAAATTGCTTAAATTTTTTTATTACAGAGGTCCCTTCCAACCCCTAACATGCTGTGATTCTGTGATTTTTTTTTTTTAATAATTAAAAATATAACCAGAAGTTGCAAATCGCTTGCAGCTCCTAAGCATTAGGTCTACCGGCCTGCTTTTACTAAAAAAAATTAAGCATTTTTTTATAGAGGTCCCTTCCAACCCCTAATATTCTGTGAATTTTTTTTTAATAATTAAAAATATAACCAGAAGAAAGTTGCAAATTGCTATGCAGCTCCTAGGCATTAGGTCTACCAGCCTGCTTTTGCTTGCTCCCCGTGGTAATTCCTCTCTCCCAGTCCCATACAAATCCCCCAACCAACACCCGTCGCGCTCACGTGTGAGTACTGCACATGCCGGGAGAAGTAAGGGCACCCACACAAATCGCCCTTAAGCCATTGTTTTGCCTTCTTTTGGGACTCCTAATTCGAGGGAATTGCTTAGGGTACCCACTGACCCAGAAAGGCAGGAAATTTCCATACGAACTCTTCTATGTGCTGCTTCACAGCAGGAACCTCATCCCAGAAGAACACTTCTTTGAGAAGTTTTTGGTGGTTTTTTTTCCCCCCTTCCCCAGCTCAGAACAGGGCAGCCGGGGCTGGGCACGGCCGCTGCCCTTCTTGGGGAGCAGCGGGGAGCGCGGGCAGAGCCCCCCACACCGAGCAGATGCCCTGCACGGGGGGCAGCGGGGGCTGCGGGTGGGCTCCGGGGTCCCCGGGTCCGGCAGCACTAGATGGCATTGTTAGACCGGCGCGCTGCCCGGACCCAAATTAGTAGACAATTATCCCTCTCCCACTCCTCCTTTTATGCGATGAAGCCGGTTACTTATAGCCCGCAGGATAAATTCTATAGGGTGCCTGACTCAGTCAGGGCTGTTTCTTCACAGGCTCTCTCTTCCCAGCTTTCACCTCAATCTGTCATACAGATTTGACACTGCATCGTTCCAACAGTGCTCAGAAATGACATGTATATAATGTGGAATATTGTGCACATTTACAGCCAGGATTTTTTTCCCCCCCTTCAAACATTGCTCGCTATATTCTGGCAGTCGTTGTTCTGGAAATAAAATAAAATTAAGGAGGGGAAAGCAAAAAAGAAAACCCCTTAACAGAGGGTTCTTTTCTTTCCGTGCATCGGTCACCATCTTAAAGAAAAACTTTTCTTTAGATGCTAATACCACGCGGGACAAAGCGCGTGTGATTTTTCGTGGAGGTTGGTAGTGTTTAAACTGCCCGGCAGCTCTACGCTAATTAAAGAGAAGACGACGCAGTGCAACGGCACGCACCGCGTGCACTCGGAGCAGGGTATTTTTGTGGTTCTGTTCCATTAACGCTCCATATTATAAATCAAATTAACTGGCATTTCTATTTAAAAAAAAATAAAAAGTCATTTTATAACAGCAGCCAGACCAGTTCAGTAAGTCTGAGAACCCTTTTCCTCGAGTGGATTAAACACGTAATGGCAGCTTTGTTTTCCCATGCTGCCTCTATAATCATCCTTTCCCTGCCCTATAATAATAATCAGGGACAAAATTCAATTATTTCATTCAAGAAAACAAAACACAAGTTACAATTCAATTTGAATGACTTCACAATTCAGTTTCAATTGCGGGCGAGCATCGCTCTAATTCGGCGTCTGGTTAAAAGCAGAATTTCAGCAATGTCAACAGCAATGCCTCCTTCCACGGCGCCTACATATGGCAAACACCCCCATATGTGTACACACACGCCGGGGGTGTACAGAAACACGCGCAGGTGGCGGGGACGCTGACAATAACCGCAAATCCCTCGTTTCTTCCGCTCGCCGGGTTTCTGAAAGCGAGCTGCTTTGGCACCCGCGGAGCAGCGCAGCCGCGGCGCCCGTCTCCAGGCTTTCCCTGATTTATTGGGGTTTGCTCCCCCTCCGTCCTCCCCCCTTGATATCTTTTGTGTTGTGGTTCACGACGTGCGACGCGAGCTCCCGCAACCCGGGCTGCCCGTCCCCGCTCTCCCAGCGGATGCTTCGCATCGAGACTCGCGGCTGGCAAGACCGGAGCGTGGCTGGGGGCCGGGGGGCTGCGGGGGATGCAAGTACAGAGTTAAGCCTTTGGAATAAACTTTTCAAGGATGAAGTGTGGGTTGGAGAGAGAGGGATCTCTTGTTAAGGCTCCTCCCGCGCAGGGAAGCCCGGGCTACGCGGGCGAGCTCGGCTCCCTTCCCCAGCACCCAAGAGCCGGCCGCGGGGAGCGACCCCAGCCCGGCTTCGGGTGGGATTACCGCAGCTGTGCCACGGTCTGGGAAGCAAAAAAACCCCTAAAAGCTAAGATTTATTGTCACTGCTGGAAAGCAAAAGAAACAAAACCGAGACTGTCGCTTTTGTAATCGCTGCAGGTTCTGGGAGAACTAAAGGTCCTTGTTCTGGTGGATGTGCCAGCCCAAACAGCGCGGAAGATCCCTGTAGAGCTCTGCAAGGTGAAGAAGATTTTGAAACGAAACGCATTATTCAATTCTTCCTTTTAATTTTTATTTTTAACCCTCAGTGCAAACTTGACAGAGAATCGCATGGGTTTGAGCTGTCAGGCTTCCTCCGTGCAGTTTATAAACCGAAACAGAAACAAGGTGGTTGCCCAACACCAGCTACAGGCGCATCGCCGCTTCAGCTGCATTGACCTACGAATAACAGAAATGGGCGTTGCTCACCATAAAGCTCACTGCTATCTATATCTGATTTTATTTTTATTTACATAAAAACTTGTGAAGTTATGATTTTTGCATTCTGCTTTAAAGGATCATCTAGGATTTAAACCTCTGGTTATACCATAAGCCCTGGTTAGAACTTCTTCCTTTTCTCTCACACCGCTGTCATTCTTCCTGCAGAAAAATAAACCTGCTGCTTGCCTTTAAAAGCATCCTGGTCTTTTGCTCCCACGCCCTGCTCTTGGATTTCAGTCTTAAAAGCTTGAGGAAAAAGAAAAACACAAAAACCTCTTTAGGAGGGAGACTGCTCAGGTTGGCACACCCAAGCCGGCTGTGATACCATCCCAGTCCCCAAGCGTGGCCATCGCAGGCTCGTGAAACCGTAACCGACCCCACACACTGTGCAAACAGGCTCTGAAGGCACCGGGCAACGCCGGCTGACCCTGCCAGTGCTGCCAGGAGGATGCTCCAACCAGCCCTGCCAGGGCCTTCGCCAAAAGTCGCTCCTGGTTTTGAAGGAAATTACGGTTGCCGTGACTTGTGAGGGTTTGATCCAGGCTGGCCAAAGGGCCAGGTTCACAGCCCCCTAAACACCACCTTTGATTCTAGAAATGAAGGGAGGGGGCAGAGATCCTGCCCTTTATTCATTTACAGCTTTTCATGGCCATAGCACAAACTAACCAGCTCTGGCACTGCAAGCGAAGCCGGCTGCAGTCCCTGCAGGCTGATGGGGCTCGCTCTGTTCAACTGCAAAGCGAAGATTTCGTTGCTGTCTTCAAAGATGCAACGTCATTTTGCATCCCTTTATTAATTCCAGTTTAGCTCAGGATAACACAAGATTTGTTTGGACTGAAGGTTCTTACTTCTACTTCAAGATCTGTCATGGGCTGCAGAGAAATGAAAGCCACACATGGACCTCTCCGCTGCTGAGCTGTGTAGGGAATTATTTTAACTGCAGCTGTAGAATCACCACTCTAGCACTCTTTTTGCTTTTCATTAGAAACTTTCTTAAAATTAATATTGTGGGTTCATCCTCTGCCTCAGAGAAATGGAGCAAGGGAAGGAGGGGCTGTGCACAGGAATCCTCACTTATGAAAACTAACATTTTAAGTTCTGCTGCTTGGTTATTTCCCTGTGCAGCCCTAAATAGTCTTTTTAATATGGAAAGCTTTAAATGCTTGAAGACTCCCCCCACATCTGCCAGCCCCCAACTGTGCTCGCTGTCGCCAGGAGTACCTGAGCTGGGTTCCTCTGAAAACAAGCCCTGAGGCCAGCGGAGAGCAGGGGGCCGAGCCCACGGCCAGGGAGCCTTCCCCAGCCCGCGATTCCTTATTTCAGGAGCAGGGATTTGGGGTAGCTCCAAAGGCAAACCAGAATGAAATCTCTCACCTCGCCCAGCTGGTGAAGTGTTCCTGCTGATGCCAGTTAATAACGAGTACCTCCACCCTGGCATTCCCGAGCTCGGGAAGCACGGTGCGTGCCGGCTGGAGCACTGGCCACCCAGAGAGAGGCGATGGCTTCACGGACAGAAGCCACCACAGAGTTTCTACCTACAACAATAAACAGCAGCTTGAATATTTGCGTATTTACAGCAGTTGTCAACACGCAGTGTATCTTCCAGCCCCAGGCACAAGCTGCGGGTAAATGTTGATTTTCTGGTGGGGCTGCTGCACTCTAACAGTGACGATTCGCATACGAGTAAACATCTATCACCCATCAAAGGCATCTCTGGAGCACCCACCAATCACCATAGTAACTGAGAACCAATTACAGTAATTAAGATTCACACGGAGTTGTCCCTTATAATCAGAAGCTATTCTAATTTTTAATTTATTTATTTATAGATGTCTCTGGTGCTCGCAGCCGCCACCAAGCCCGGGTGAGCTTGCCACCGAGGCACCGTGACCTTTCACGTTTAAAGGTCGTGGGGAAGTCCTGCAGCGAGGAGGGGAAGGGCCGGGGGGCAAAGCCTGCAGCGAGGAGGGGAAGGGGAACCCCTGCCACGGCACCCCAGGCAGGGGGTCTGCTGCGGGGGTGCCTGGCTGAGCCCATGTCCCCAGGCACCATTCCCGGGAGGGGACGAGGAACAGCCCCCGGTGCTGCCGGAGGGCGATGGAGTGGGAGCTCGGCAGAGGGGGACGCACCGGCAGCTCGCCCGTCCCAGACGCCTGTCACCAGAGCGATGGAGCAGAGGCAGGGAGCTGGCCCCGGCTCTTAGAGCTGTCACTTGGCAGCAGACCACGGGCAGACTGGCAGCCAGGAGAGCAGGGCGGCTAAGCAGCCTGCCAGGCCGGCAGAGCCCGGGCTGCTCGGCCGGAGATGGGGAGCTGGAACACAGCAGTTTGCAAAAATTCCCCGCTCTGAAGCCAATATCTTTTTTTTTTTTAAATATGAGCTATCAACTACGGCAGCAGCATCGTAGGGGCTGCAGCGGGGTAACACATGCGAGGCCGCGACAGCGTTTTCCCTTACATTTGAAGCGTGCATATGGTGGGGGGAAACGCGAGGTTAGCGTGCGCTTTCCTTCCCCACTGCCGGCATTTGCTGATATCATCAGGCACTGTGATGGCATCAGACATGCAGAATTTAAAAGATAAAAAAATAATGAAAGTGCTGTTATTATTTGATTTTTTTCTGTAATATTTCTTAATGATAGCAGCATACTTATGTTAGGTAATTTAACCCCATTTTCTGTTGCCAGACATAAATTAGATATGAAGATAAAACAGTAAAAATATAGTTACTGACTTTAGTCTGCACAGTGAATATTGCAATAAAAAATACTTCAAGAATCCTGTATATAAATAAAAAAATCATGCCATTAGTCAAAGCGCTTTTTTAAAAAAAAGAAAATAAAAATTGATCTGAGCTTAGCAGGTATCTACCCCAAAAAGCCCCATAAGATCCGTTTCCAAGCCCCGAACACTGCCTTCCCCAGCTCCGCTCTCCACGGTGAATGGCACGAGAGACGCTCCCGTTGCGTGAAGTCGAGTGGGGTTACGCCGGGTTACGTTGCATCACTAGGCACAAGACATAACCGCATGTAAAATGACATAATGCAAATTTCAACAAGATGTGGGTTTCCTCCTACACACTGAAACGCTTTCGGGAACCTGCGCACCGCCGGCTCTCTGGGTGACGACTGAGGACCGGCGGCACCTTGGGCGAGCACCACGCGCAGTAAAGCCTCCACCTCGCTCAGGTGGATCACACCTTTCTTAAAATATTAGCCTCCCCCTTCCCTTTAGTTATGTCATCCAGCCTGTCTCTTCTTTACCCGACTCCAGACGCCCAGCCTGGACAAGACCGTGAGCGGTGCAGGCATAGACCAGCAGGTCTATACCTCTGGAAGCATGCATTGAGGGTGGAGTACCCATTCCTAAAAACTAGGGGTGTGTAGGTACACAGAGGATCATCCCAGACACTCAGAGAGCTGTAATTAGTAGAAAGCTAGATCTTCACCCTTTAGAGAAAAAAAGAAGGCTAAAAGATTATCTAATTAATAGATGAACCACCTCTCTGCCAGGGGCTCAGTGCAGCCATGGGCATCACGCCTGAATGTGCCCACCTGCCTCAGGCTGCTCGGGCAATGCAATTCCCCATAAAGCAAAGCAAAAGCAAGCCCAGAGTAACAAGAAAAGGACTACGCAAAGAACCAGAGCAATTCTCCTCACCCGCAGCCGTGCTGATCTACTCACTTCCCAGCAGCTGAGCTGCTTTAGCCTCTTTCAAGCTAGCAAAGGCAAACGGCTGCCAGTAGTGATCATGCAAATGTGTAAATATTTATGAACTTGCAAGTTTTGAATTTACAGCCTTCATGGCTGTCACTCTTCATGGTTATAGATCTTTTTGGCTTACAGATTTGCTTCCGAGCGTGAGAACTTCTTAATTCCAAGCCTGGTAAATCAGGACAGGTTTTCACACCAACCTCAACACAACACATTCAACTTGTTTTCAGCAAGGGGTGGAAGGGCCATGAGGATAACTGCCATGGGAGCCCCCTGTCCCAGCTGAACCCCCCAGGCTGTGCCACACCGGCCATCCGTGCCCTCCTTCCACATCTCTCCTAGGCAGATTTCACCAGCCAAAGAGTTCTTCAAGCTCATTTTTCTCATTAATACCAACACCGTGACAGCTGCACGGGCAAAGGCCAGTGTCCAGCTCCTGCGCTTCAGCGCTAACTGTGACCAATGAATACTAATTTAAAGGCATTTATAGAATTTCCAAGCCACTGCATAAGGTTAGTTCCCGTTACATTTCAGTCTTGCACCTAAAGAACAGTCCTGCAAAACAAAGATCCACCATCTCCCATTCGGTGTTTCCCAGCAAGTCTCTGGTCAAAGGCCACTCTGTCCCCAGGCAAGAGGATGGCTTATGTATTTCTTTTAAATAAGCCACTCCTGCCAACTTATTCCAGGTTTGTGAGCCTTATTTCAGCAGTACTGAGGAGCAAAGAAAGAGCCATGATTTGACTTCATTATCTCAGCTGAAGAGCTGGAAGTGACCTGCAGCATGGTAAAGCCTACTGCAGATTTATCTTTGTCATTTCAAGTTCAGCCACAATTCAAGCAAAGATTAGAAAGATAAAAAAAACCCACATAAAACTCCTGTTTATTTAACTTTGTAAAAATGTGGATTTTTGAACTACTTGCTTACCTTGACTCTGTCAATTTACTCTAGGCAGTAATAAACAAATACTGCAAAATATCATCCAACCTCTCAAAACACCAAGCCTAGACCACCAAGATGGGGCTCCAGGCAGACATCCATTCACAGCACTGGCCCTGCTCAGGGCACAGCCTTACATATACACTCATTTGGTGCTTTTGACAAAAACTATCACGAACTTCACCCAAGTTAAATGAGTTGAATGTCCTAATGTCCTTCAGACAGTACCTAATATCAGAGGTATTGTGAAGAAATCAGCATGTTATTTACAAGAAGTGAAATACCACGCTTTGATTTGCCCTAGCATGTCAGATATTCCTCTTGAAAACCGTTACATATGTTTATCTTGGGTTTTTGCCAAGACTAGGAAATTGCTAAATATCTTTCATGTACCACTTGTCTACATTCAAGAGAAGAGTAACGGGGTGCTTGGAGATTATTCCTATGCAGCTCTTTCATTGGTCATCACTCAGGATCAGATCTACTGGAAGAAAAACCACTAACAGTACCAAAGTTGTAGGGCCATCTAGGAGAAACAAGCCTCTGACTCTCTGAAGGCTGCAGTGGTAACGCCTCTCAGTCGGTTTTGACTCACACCTGAGGGGACAGTCTCAAGACACCATTGCCATTGAAATACAACGTATTTCCAAAGTAAGATCAAGGTTCAGAAACAACAACAACTCTCAAGCCACCCCAATTCTGGTTTCTGCTTTTAAACCAACACAGCAATGGGCTATTAAACAGCAGGAGCAGAACTCACATAAAATGTGCTATGTGGATACATTAAAAAGCTCATATGGTAAGGTCAGGTCATTCCTGGTCACTCACAACCACCATAGGAACAAAACCAAGGCAGTACCTTTCATCCAGCACCAGGACAAATGCCAGAAGATGAAATCTTGCTTTGAGGACCCAGAACCTCGGGTCTGTAACATTTATAGTGCAGCTGGCAGCCCATCAGATGGCAAAGCAGAGATGTGGTTGATTGTCCTGCATTGGTCTATCCCCAAATCAACGATGGCCAGCTGCATCTCATCGCCTATCTGCTCACCCTGCAGGGGTGAGGGAGAAAACCAGCAGCTGAAGATCTCAGGACCGCTGATTGCTTTTATTTTATTTCTCATTAGTTGTGATTCTTTACAGGTGCATAAAGTTTTATTTTATAGGCCCAGCCATAAAGATCATCTAACACAAACTCTCCTAAACCCATCTTATAGTGCTTTTTAAAAAAATAAAAACAGGTGTAAGAGGGACAAATGCAATGTAATTTTTGGTTGAGGTTTTTTTCAAGCTTTAGGATCCCAAATTAATGACTTCCTGTATATTTGATGTGTCATGCAACTAAAATGACAACATTGACTCTGTCATTCCTTGTTGGGAGAAGGCACTCCACCAGGTAGAGCACAAAAGGTCTTGGAATTTGCACATAAAATGTAAAAGTTCTAAAATGTAAACCAGACCTGTAGCCAGTTCTTTGTCTGCTTTAAGTCGAATTGCTGAAGGCCGTGGAAAGACTCCAGTCTGTGTCAGCAGAGCATCTGGCCTTTCTGCCCTGACCTCACTGCCGAGGGAGGTCTGCCAGGGTGGGTCCTCCACTTTCCACGGCAGATACACAGTGCACGGTTGCCTGTGCCCCTTCTTAGCAAGGAGCTAATGGTAGACTCCTCTAGCAAGTTCTCATATCAGTGAAACTTCATTATTTCACCAAAACATACAAAAGAACATTTCCTGGTATATGCTGAATGGCTATAAATAATTACACGAAGGTATCCTTGGCAAACCAGTGAACGAAGCAGACCCTTACTCGTTTGCGGTGTTGGTGGGTGTGCCTTGCCCACACGCTACGCATTCTCCCCCTGGTCGTACAGGCGATCCTGGATACCCGTGTGCTGAACGAGAGAACGAGGCAGACAATTCGTTCACTTGCTATTCTCAATATGTAATTTACAAAGCATGAAATAATGAGATTACACTGCTGAGGAAAAACAAGTCCTGGAGATTCACCTGAATGAAGACGTGAGTCAAGGCTTCAGCCTGACTCCGGATTTCATTTCCTGCCATACTTTGTTGTGTGTGCACAGGTAGGAGATAGAAACCAGGGATAAAGGTTACCAGGGTCAGGATGTTAATTTTTTTTTGGCTGAAATCTCGATCTCAAGGCGTTACTGTGCGTGCTGCTTCAGATGCAGAGACATGCCACCCTGTACTTCCGCAGGTCCGCGGCAGCAAACTTCATCAGCTAAAAGAAACATTCGTGATGGATACACGGGCAAAGTGCGAGACTAATCAAGCTGGTGAACTGGCTGTAATTCACTGATAAGACCAAAATATGTATTATTTCTGACAGCGCAGAGAGCACTTCTCGCATTTTATTTGCTCGGGCTGCCACGCACCGGGCAGGGAGAAGTCCTGCCTGGCTGGAGCAAGAGTCCTGTGGAAAAGCAGCAGGGTTTTGTGCTTTGTGGTGCTTGCAGGGTTGGCAGCTGCTTGATACCATGCTGGTAATTCAAGCAAGGAGCATTTAAGGCTCTGGACGAAAGCTGAAAATTGAAATTGTCCCAATGCATGAAATGCAATAGTTCTGTGTTCCCTGGTGCTCATGCTCACGAGAGGGCAATCAGGTCTCTCCCAGACTCTGTGCAAGTGTGTCGTGGCACTGTGGAGCAGCAGCCACAGCTCTACATGTCCCACATACACCATCGATACTTTTAAATTCAGAGACCAGCATTTCTTACACCCTGCAAGACAAAAGTCAAAAAACAACTCTGCCTTGGGAGGAGCTGCAACCCAGTGCAAGTCCTAGGTCTCAGAAGCACTGCTGGTGCTGCTGAGCTTCCCGAAGGCAGTATTCCTGCAGCCAGGGCCGGGACCGATGGCCATGAGCAGCCCCAAGACCTGCTCACCTCTGGCTGGTGGGTGACTGGGGACTTGGGGGACTTCACATTCACCTCTAGAGCACAGGGTCCGCAGCTCTTGCTCAGCAGCTCCAGCGCTGCGGGTGTGACAGACGTTGCCGAGCTTCTGGGAGTAAGAAAGCTTGACGGTTCATAACACAAAGTCTCTTCGATGGCAGCGTCCTGGGCAGGACACTCCAGGGACACCACAGGACCCATAACTCCCTGTACTTTTAGCCATTGTGAAAAGCATCTTTTTTTTTTTTTTACTTATTTCCCAGGACTTATGAGGAAGATGCTGCCTCCACTGAGCCACGTCAAAGAAGATTAACCAGCTCAGGGCTAGCTTAGACCCCTGTTAAGGAGCAGCGTTACTATTCACAGCAATTTTTTCCCTAGCCCCAAAATAATTTCTCCGGAAAAGGTTGTAAAATCCAGCCAGCCTGAAGTTAGCAAAATAAATGCCAGGGCTGCTCATCTAGTTCAATGTGTCTGCATGTCTGAAGCCCTCAGATCTTAGTATCTTGATTTGATTATCTTGATTATCAGCATCTGCTTTAGTGGCTTACACTATCAAACAGAAGACATCAGTTCAAATTATGGCTTCTGTCTGTTACCTCCTGACATAGCTGTCATGCCCAGACTGTGAGGAGGAGGATTGTAAAAGCAAAAGAGAGAAAGCAAAATAAAACTGCACGTGTGCTGGAGCATCCGAAACAGGAGGGAAAAGAGCCAAAGCCCTCAGAACCTGTGGCTTCAGGGTACTGCCCTGGGAGAATCCATTTGGGAAGATAATTTCCTGCAAGAATGTCAATATGTGGGAGCTTCTTCACACCTCTGAAGGAGAGTGGGAACCTAACCATGGTGACATGTCCAGAAAAATGTCCAGTAGTCTCGGATTTCTCATCTGGACACATTTGGATGCTTTCGGACAACATCTCCAGGCTTAAGGAATGTTGTATGCCAGAATTTCTCATCTTAGTATTAACAGCTTTGCCACGTTGTTTGATCCTCCTCTGGCCAACTGCTTCATACCTGCAAAGATTTGGAAAAGCCAGGTATGGAGGAGCAATTAGAACGCAGATTAGATATCAGACTTCTGGGGACTGAGATGACAACATGCAGTCCTACATGTGGAGAAAAGCTGAGCAGATGGAAAACTTGTAGATAGGACCCAAGTTTTTCTCATATGTTTTGTAACAAAGCATATTTGTCTCACTGGAGTTTAGGTGCCACGGCAAAAGGAATGTCAAATGTTAATATTTGTAAAATCTCTTTTTCTGGTCCACAGATCGCTACCCCCAACCGAGAACATGGTAAATAGCCAGATCTGGAGAGATTTCTGGTGTTCCATGGGGTTTTGTTTTTTTCCAGGCCCTTAAATTTTATCTCCTTTTCTTCTCCCCTTTGGTAAGACAAGCAGTTTTGACTTCCTCTCATTTTCTCAAGTTCCCCTCCCTTTCTCATCATATCATGCATTTCTTTTTTTCCATAGTGCATGAAAGCACAAATTTCCTCTGCTTTACGTTATAGGGGCTGGTTATCATTAAAATCAGTGAGTAAAATGCTTGTAGGAATGACACAGATAACTTAAGAACCTTTGACTTTCATTGTTCCAACAGTCGCTCCTTGAAAGAATACCATACCTTTATTGCAGTGATTTCCAGTGCTCATTTTGTGGCCAAAATTCCAGTTTGTTTCACAGACATGGGCCGTCCGTCCTTTCTCCCCAGGATGTGCAACACCCACCAATCTGCTCAGACCAATCTCCCAACTCTAAAATTAAAGACAGTAGGTGCATAACCACTTGGGTGACCATTCGCACCAACCAGAACTACGTAGGTTGAAACATTGACCATGAAATGCCATGTTCATGAAGAAGAATTGCACAGCCTCTGCCGCTCCAGGTATGTCCGTGGGAAGCACTCAGACAGTGGTGAAGAAGGAGCAGTTTTATTGATAATTTGTGAACAGGCAAACGAGCTAAGTCTGACAAATCACTAGTTCAGTGTATAAATAAAAGAAGTTAAAGAATTTTTTTTTATTAGATTTTAGAACAGCCAAAAGGATTTTAAATGTTGTTGGGTTTTTTCCTTTCTAAAAAAATAAAACAGAAATTTTTATCCCAGGCTCTGTGTATCGCCATCAATACCAACCAACCAACCAAAGAGAACGCATAGCAGAAGAGGCAGGGCACAGTTTCCCTTGGCTGAAAAATGAACCCCTTTACGCCGTTGCTGAGACTGTCCCGTAGCAGGCGGAGCAGAGGAGAGGGTCGATGCCTGGCGGGAGGCTGGGGCACACCCGCTGCCTCCGCAGACCTTTGCCGACGTGGGGAAGGGGGCTTCAGCTCGTGCGTATTCCGCTATTTAACGTGATTCACGTCGGACCCCACAGGTCCAGGGGCCTGGGGTGAGCAGATCTCGGTGGCAGGGTTAAAGGTCTACAGCGAGAGGAAATTATTTCAGATTTCTAACCGTGTCCACATGCTAAAAAGCAGTCCTGGACTCCGACAGCGTTTCGTTACGATGTGAGGAACCAAAGCATGAAGCCTATAGACCAGAGAGTGAGATTTTGGGTTGTTTCCTGAAGTTTAAATAATGCATTGCTATTTTAAGTACTTTAATTAAGATAGTATGAACTACAGCTTAAAATGCAGTTTAAAAGTCAGAACTATTTCTTTGGAAGTCTCAAAGCTGGCTATTTCGATAAATTTAGAAGATAAAATCTGCAATATGCAACAGACGATGTTTGGTAAAACTGCCATATATTCAGAAAACTGAACCTGGATTTATTTTCCCTGAAATTTGTCCAACATTAATGGGACTGTAAAAGTAAGGTTAGATTTTCCCATTGCATAACCAGACAAATCTACAGGGAAGAAGGCTGCTGCAGAAAGTCAGAAACCTGCGATGGGCAACCGAAAAATGATTCTGTTCCAGTTGTGCTCCCCGCTCCCCGCTCTGCCGGCGAGTACGGCGCTCAGTGCCAAATGTCAACGCACTTTTCAAAGAGCAAGGGATCCCTCCCAGCCCGCAAGCTGAGGCGGCTGCTGAAATAAAAGGGAATACTGCAAGTGCAATATTGACCAGCTGAGCTGGTGCTTAAAGATATTTGACCACCCTCAGATGTTGTTAGTGTGAGATACACCAGCGAGGAAATTTGCGGCGTCTCTGACACCTCATCAGAGACACGAGAAGCTGCTGCAGACAGCAGATAGATGTTTAACGAAGGCTTCAGTTTCAAAACGTCGTTATAAACCTAGCTGTGTGTTTTGTTACCATAGCAAAGGGACTTGCTTCTACCTGGTGCTGCCAGGCACCAGCAGGATCTGGAGGTGGGACAGCCCCAGGAGACGCTGCCCCCGTGCCTCTGCCCGTCCCACCAAGGAGAGAGGTGATTGCATGGATGGTCCAAAGGTCTACAAAGGGCTGGGGTGCCCTTGCACATGGACAAACCACATTGCAGCATCCTGCATGAAGATAATGCATTTTCAACCTGAGGGTCTAGAAAAGCATTTCTGACAAGGGCAGCCCAATAGCAGCAAGATGGACAACGTATTTCAGACCAGCAATATGTTCTCTTTTTTGCAATGTGTTGTCTCTACCAGTGAAAATTCAAATACCGTGTTATTCATACTTACTTCACGAACACTGATTAGTCCTCGTGTGAGCAGTGAGGAGGTAGGTAAGTCTGAGTGCCGGAGATGGTGCAGTTAGCTGAGAGATGAAGAAGATCTCATCTCCCTGCCTCGTCCTACATTTAGGTTTAAAGTTAGTCAATCACTCCCATTGATGCAACATTTTCTGCGCATCCAAAAGCTCTGCCTGAGCTTTTATCTGGGTGGCAGCCCCTGAGAAAGCCCCTGCTGAAGCACAGGGCTCTTCCTGATGCCCTCCCTCGTGGAGCACATCCCGGAGCACCCAGAGAGGCTTTGCCACCTGGGCTGAGCATCACAGCACCTTACTAGAAAGCTTCATACAAGGGAAAACAAGTCACAAACCTTCAGCAAACAGAGATTCCTCCTGTCGGGATCTTGATCCAAACAGGGACTCATTTGCCTCAAAAGACGGTGTTGCTTTGAAGAGGGGGAACTGCACGAGAGGACGGGAAAGTTTCAGTCCTGTAAAACGGTCTTGGCGAGGTTCCTGCTGCTCATTAAGAGGTAAACTTCTCTTGGGCTGAGTGTCATGGCAGTCACTGCTTTTTTTTGCAGACCCGAAGCCTTCTTTTTCTCTGTTAGATGCTGTTATCAGCTTCAAAGCCATATCAAAACAGTGTTTGTTCTGCACTTTGATTCCTCCCCGCACAGAGAATTCAAAGACTTACAGGGCTATTTGGGGGGGAGAAAGAGAGGCAGCGTTTCAGACGCTCCGTGTGTGTTTGTCTTCCCATGCCTGTGAGGTGGGCAGCCGGTGATTAATCCAGCCCTGCGTGAAGGAAAGGCGAGTTCTGACTCCTGCACCGCCTCCCACCACCAGGCCCGCTGGCTGCGGTGGTCTCGGCAGCAATTTGCTCTCTGGTACCCAAAGTCGTGTTTGCTTAGAAAGAGAAAACAGTGACAAAGCACAAATTCAGTGTACTTGATACAAACCATGGCAGCTGTTTCAGTTTTGCAAAAGGAGGTTAATATGTCAGTGCACAGAGTCAAACCTTAAACGAATCATGTTTCAATAACACGTTAGATAAAGATGCACGTGTGCAAGTGATTCCCACAGTCAGAGTTAAAGGTCAAACGGAAAGCACGGAGGAGGGCAGATATCCAAAGCCCACTGATTTTTGAGGTGAACCAGATCACCTTGCCTAAGTGCGTTGAGGCAGTCCATAAATACCAGGCCAGTGCTGCTGATCACCAGAAAAATACACAAAACCACAAATAGGCAATAGCAAAAAGTTAGATTTCTGTACACAAAAATGTTTACACACCAAAACAAATAATGAAGTAAAAAAAAAAAAGTCCTCTACAGGGTAATGTCATAAGAAGGGTGTCTTCGGTCCTCAAACTGTAGGTACAGTGCTGGCTAAGGGGTAGTACACTAGGCCAAGGAAGAAGACAGACACATGTCAGAGAATATCTCACCTACTGCAAGAATTACTCATTTTTCAGTAACCCCTACGCCCAAATCCTTAAATTCAGGAACAGTCTTCCTGGTTCCTCTTCTCACCACGTCTCAGAAGTTGCTCGCTTACAACTTTGTCATTGCTTCAATTTATTAAAGACTGCGATCACACAGCGAAAGAGTTCATCTTCCTAATTTGCCAGTTTGCGTCGTTGCTATCAGCTGCCGTGGCCTGGTGGTAGCCACCATTCCCGGAGATGGTTGCACCGACAGATTTCTATATTGCCCAGGAAAATGAAGTTTTACTTCTCTTTCCTTCTTCCAAAGCCATCCACAGTCTCACCTTCCCTGCCTTTCTTTTTCCTCCAGTTTAAATACATGACTCCAGTCCCGTTTCACCCCAGTCAGCCTATAATTTTTCCTTTTGATCTCTCCTTCTATCTTCATCAAATCTTGTTTACTCTGATTATGGTCACTACTGTTTTCTTCCCTCAGCCTGCTATTAGAAGTTTATTTACAGACCTATTGACGAATGCATCACGTTTACAGGCCTATTGATGAACGTATAACAACGCGAACTGAAGCGCATCAGAAAGTTTATATCTTGCTATTTTATTTGACCTTGTTAAAGTGAGGAAACAATTATTTTGTGCAAAATACCTCCTCACAGACTTTGTTTGTTTTTTGCTCTTGTATGTTAATAGACTTCTACGGTCCTTATTTTGCTTTTCACCCACACAAAGTACTTCTCAGCGCTTTTCAATAACTCATTGAGAATTTCACCGCAGGGCTTCCGCTTTCTGAAAATCCTGCGATTGAGAAGAGTGGTGCGGGAGTCTGCGGTTTCTCCGTGATGAACACGTCGCGTCACGCGAAGATTGCCCTGTAGCAAGCGCAGCTTCTCCTCGACTCTGCAGGTGAAACACAGAAAAGAGCAGCAGGTCACCTGGGGATCTGCAGCACCCGCAGGGCTGTTCTCCGGGGCTGGTCCCTGCAGGGACCCCCAAAGCTGAGCACCTCTGTGCCGATGCAGCTTGTGGCACACACAGCTCCTCGGCAGCTTGAAGCACATCACCAGTAAAAAGTAATTAATCTAACAAAATTCAGGTGTGTGGGCACACCGGGACGCTGTACTGCTCGGCCGCGGGATCAGGCACAGCGCAGGGGATGCGGACGGGCAGACCGGGGAGAAAGGTGGGCGCTGGGCTGCAGCCCCTGCCCGGAGACCTCGCGTCCAGGGTGGGCTCTGGGGAGCTGAGGATGAGGGAGAAGAGGAGGAGCTGCGCCTGAGACTGACCCGCCTGGACAAGGTCCTGTGCAGCCTGCTGTAGGTGACCCTACTTCAGCAGGAGGGTTGGACTGGGTGACCCACAGAGGTCCCTTCCAACTCCGACCATTCTGTGATTCTGTGATTCTGTGACTGCCTCACCTCCGAGGCCACAGAAAGTTTCTAATCCCCTCCCAGGTCATCTTTACGCTCCCTGCAATATTTGTAGTCTGTTCATTTTTTCTCACTGACAAATTCCTTCCAGCAGCGCGTTGAAGGGAGGGGAACAGACAGGCTAACGTTTCTGACGGGTGACGGAAGCGTAACAGCTTCCACAAGAAAACTTCTCTCTTTAAACTTCAATCCTCTCACGATTTCACAGCAACATCAATGCAACCCGAGTTCGGCTCTCCGCGCCGCGCAACGGCAGGGTACGGACACGCGCCACCGAGCCACCCAGCTCCTAGGACAGAGGAACCTCCCCGAGCAGTAGTGACAACTCTGCCTGCGCCAAGAGATCCAGAAGAATTACGCAAGGCTGCGTCCCAAGGCAGATTTCATAAATCCACACAAACCACTACATTTCTTTGGTTTTCCTCTAAAATAGTTCCTGGCAGATTTTTTTTTTTTTGAATCCTTTTAAATGTTTTTTAAACAGACTTGGATTCCGAGCGTGCACATTGCACTGCCTTTTGCCTCAGAGAGAGGTGGGTTTATTTATTTATTAAAGGATTTATTTATGTATTTTCGCAGTATAGCCCAATTAAACTTGACAGCTTATTCACAGTGGATTCCTGCCCGATGGCAGCTGAGACACATTACATTAAGAAAGACAGCATAATAAAGAATATAACTAGTCAAATTAGCTATCAGTATATTCTGTGCTCCTTTGTTTATGGTTTTTGCCATCTGATATTCGCAAATCTTACATTTGGGGACAAGGAGGCATGTTCTGTGCACGCCACACAACTTGATGTTTAAGCAGCTGGCATTCCTCCATACATTACATGTTGAGATCACGTGCACACCGTATTAATATTGACACGTCTTCATTACGGGTAGCGGGCCCTTCCTCCCCCCGTCTCCTCGCAGGCTGCCCACCATGACTGTAGCCAGGCAGGTTCCTGGCAGGGGCTGCCTATCTGGGGGGATGTTCCCCTGTCTGCTCTGGGTTTGCCCAGCCCTGGCTCCTCAGGACACCTCTGTGCCCCAACACTGGAGTCAACAAGTTTCCTCTGCGCAATTTTTTAATTTCTCTTTTTCTCTTTTTTTTGCCTGTAATTATGCAATCTGGAAATAAGTAAATGGTGCTGCTGTAGTAACCCAGCCAACGTGTCACCCGTGATGCCTCGCCTCAAGCAGAGCAGGGTTCGGGTGGCTTCTCACCCCAAACCACAGCCCTGCTGCCTTAGGGAGTGCCCCTGGGTACCGCCCGCGGGTGCGGGACCCCCGGCTCGGCCCTCGGGGACGGCTGCGTGCCCACGGGAGGGCTGGGGGGCTGCCGCTCCCGTCAATGCTGGTGGGATGACTCCACAGGCGAGGGCACGCTGGCTTCAGAGACTGCAAACCAGTACAGGACGGGTGAGAGAGTGCAGCGAAGAGCATTGCGAACGCTTACAAAGTATTCTTCACTTGAACAGCTACTCATGCTGAAGGAAAATCTGCTGAGCACACTGGATGGTCTCCCCCATAACAATGCTCATACGGAAGGACTTAAGACACCTTTTTTTTTCCTTTTCTTTTGGGGAGTAGAATTTGAAACCTTGGAGGTGCCAGTGTCACAGAAGGCTTCTTACAGTATAGCTGGAAGCAGGGCTTTGCTACCTGGCATCACGCTTAACAGACCCAGGGAAGGGTTTTCCCTGGGTAAACACTCTGAAATTCTAATTTTTTAAACCTATATATACTTCCTGCAAAAATACACTCGCTCCTAAAAAATGCACTTACCCTGAAGCACGCACCCCGACGCAAAGCTGAGGTCTCGCCCCACGGCTCTGCAAGGCCGTCACAGTCCGAGCGGCCGCCCCGGAGCATCGGCTCGGGAGCCCGACCTCTTCGTCACTGCAGAGAGACACGTCTGCTACGGGCCGAGCCTCGCGCTGTACCCGCTCGAGTTTTGAATTCATCTTATTTACATCTGTTAATGCTTCTCCTTCAGGGTAATCACCGGGGGAGTTAATTATACTCATCAGTTTAATTATGGCAGCTCTGAATTGCTTCATGTTTTAGCCTTGGCTGTAGCGTCCAGCACAACAGCCATCCCAAAGACTGAACAGGGGTGTTTCATGGAGATTTTCCATCTTTCCTTAAAATATGGATTTTTGAGTACCTTTGACACGTAACTTTCCATTTGACACATAACATTCCAACATGAACGTACCCTCAGCAAGTTTGCTGACGACACCAAATTGGGAGGTGTGGTAGATACACCAGAAGGCTGTGCTGCCATTCAGCGTGACCTGGATAGGCTGGAAAGCTGGGCAGAGAGGAACCTGATGAGGTTCA
>Ga0065711_1035201_pt1 | contig 22629 bp, 12 predicted proteins | sample Hoacrofraction12_FD_59098 | JGI IMG/M metagenome (GOLD analysis project Ga0065711, IMG submission 59098) | Hoatzin crop microbial communities from Cojedes, Venezuela - Epithelial fraction 12 v2 (version 2) | ecosystem: Host-associated > Birds > Digestive system > Esophagus > Crop | place... | reverse complement strand
AAGGAAGGAAGGAAGGAAGGAAGGAAGGAAGGAAGGAAGGAAGGAAGGACAGCCAGTTATATATTTTAAGAACATCATAGTTTCAGGGGAGGCTTACATTTAATTTGTTGGTAAGCTACTGAAGACTTCAGGTCGCAGAACACTATTTTATGATGAAAGGAGTTGAATTTCTCCCCTGGAATTAGTATGAATTTTAAGTTTTAAATGCAGTTTCTGGAAATGGAGGACTAGTTTGTGCAGTAGTGTTGTTGTTGTCACAAAAATGCGAGTTCGTTCTCGGTGTGCAATGACCAATCTCACACACTGAGACAAGAGATTGTTTATTACAGAGTTGCGCAAGTTTGGATGCCAGGTGAAACCAGCACACCTGACTCACAAAAGGCATCAGTTCTTTATTCACTCTCTTCTCAAGCAGTTTCAGCCCACAGGGCAGTCCCAGGCTGCTGACGGGTTACATCATTTATGTAGCACTCGGTCAGCACTTTCACACTGCGCGTATTCCGTGAGGAAGGGTCCAGAGGTCTCTCTCCTAGGGGGTGTGATTTTTAGTGTTACAATGTATTATAATGAAGGACAGGTTCCTCTCGGATATCGCTTCTTCGCCAAAAACCAGCTAAAACCAGCCAGGTGCTAACTAGCATGCTTCTCGGAGTGTTCTTATCTCCTCCAAGGACAGCTCCCTGATTTAGAGGTCCCTTTTGTTCATCATTTTGGCAGCTTAGAGATAGAGGTTTTGAAACACATTCCTAACTCTTCTTCTAAGTAAAACAAGAGAAATCTATTATTCTGACTATATGAAGGCCTTTATGAAAACATTGTAACTAGAGTTAAAGGCCCCTGGAAACTTGTTAGTGTAGAGCCTCTCAGAGCCAGCCGGGTACGAACTCTAAGGACAGATAAACTGTTCCCCCCAGTGGTGTGCCTCAGCCATTGACTGCCAGCAAAACCGGGAGAGTAAGAAGATTGTTGGCTTTGTGAAACAAGGATTTTAAATGTTATTTTGAAGAGCCATTAAAAACGACATAGCAGTTTTTGAATTGCTGTCAAGGTTGACACCCTAGCGCTTGCTTCAAGGGAAAGCATATCACCTATTTGATGAGTCTGCTGTGGCATTAGACTGGCGATCACATTGAGAAAGTCACCTCTTTCTCCAGCTATATCCAGGATTTACTCGACAGGCCACTCAAGCCTGAGCACATCCCCTCATTTTGCCAGTGTGGGGACAAACTTGCAGCTGGGTGCTCTTACACCACGGATCTGGAGGTCAAACAACCCAGAACCAGCGACGTGACTCTGTGGGTGAATTTAGGGCACAGTATGAGCTCTTGGCAGTCACACGAGACAAATGGAGAGCCTGCATGCCAGGCGACACGACTGCCAGGACAGCAAGAAGCATTGCCCTGTGAAGCTTCACCCATTGCACCAACCCGTGGCCTTGTGCCCTTTGGAGAGGCTAGGCTGAGGAAGAGCCTGTCTGAGCTCCTCGCAGACAGTCATGTGCACCAAGGGATTCTGCAACAACTGCTCCTCCAGTCATTCTCACTCATCGCTCATCTGAAAGAGACACTAATCAAGTTAACCTTACAGCTCAGTTAGCCTCTCCCTGTGCTCTGGCCTCCTCTGACAGAGTGGCCTGCTGGTGAGCAAGCATCGTCCCTCTGGCCTGAAGGTCTTCTGCTGTCAGAAGCAATGCAAGGCACCAGTTAAAGCTCTTTGAAGGTAATACACTTAAGTGCAGGGATTTACAGCTGACAATGCAGGATCCAAGCAGAGGTTGAGTTACTGTCATTTTCTTCATCTCTGAAGTTAAAACACAAGCTGTGTGGTGCAGATTTTTGTTTGCTACTTTTCAGGGTCCTGAAACTACCTTGTACCTTGACGCAGAGATTAATGTTCACTTGATGACACTTGATTCTTCCCAAGGAGCAGTGCAAGGAAAGCCTGTATTCACACAAGAATGAAGCGCCAGTCTCTTTCGAGAAGGAAATACACTCATTCGGTCTGGCTTTTGTTATTTCCAAAGAGTCACACAGAAGTCTCACAGTCAGAAATCTATCTTGTGAGGGCAGACATGTCATGGCACCTTCTTCAGTTTGTCTGTTGGTTCACAATAAAACCAATTTCCGAAGCTAGGAATGTTTTGGTGTCCTCCTGTGCAAGATTTTTTATTCTCTCTTCTTCCTGAAACCTGCACATCAGCAACCGGAGGCCTGTGTCCTCATGCTGCCTTGCTTGGAGCAACATACAGTGCTGGCAGTCAGTGCTGACCAGCTCATCTTTAAGGACACATTCACACAAGAGCGTGCAGCCCTATTTTAAGTTTCCAGGACTCTCCTGGAAAGCTATGTAAGTGTATATATCCATTTCAGGCTTATTGGGGCACAGTGCAGACTAATAGTTCACATGTAAAGGAATCCCAGATGACATCTATAGCAATTAATTAAGGTATCGTTAAGGGTTTGAGCCTCCCTTTTATAGGATATTGTAAAGAATGTTAGACTGCTCTTCTGTGTTCTTCTCCCAGCTCTATCATTTTGCTGAAGTAAAGAAGAGATGTCTGCGTATGTTACCACTGTGTCTCCCCCTAATTCCCACTATGTCAGAATTTCACTACAATATGAGAGTACCTAGCAGGGAGCTTAGGCTTACTCATTGTACAGGGAACTCAGACCAGGGAAGCTGACAGTTGTCCCCAGGATGAAAGTGTCACCAAGGCAGCAAGATTTTGCTGGACTAAGAAGTCCAATTTGGCTTTTAACTTAGAAATAAAAAAATTCATTTGCAGATAACGTGGCACAAAATGTTTACCTTTCATTTGAGCATTTCTTGAAAAAAACCCAGAAGCATAGAAACTCAGTTAACAAATGCACTATTGTTAGCCTGGATCCCTTAGCAAGCACAATGGATGCACTGTATTTGCCAGGTTACAGAAAAGGGTGTGGAGCAAAATTATTTGTCCTTCAAACCTTGAGAGCTCTGGCATTCGCTGTGCAGAGGGAGGGGAGATTCCAGACATACCATCATCGAGCGCCTCAACTGGAAACTCCTGCAAAAGATGCGTTGTTCATCTGTATTCAGCCAGAAGCACCCTGGGCCACATCCAAAGCAGTGTGGCCAGCAGGGCGAGGGAGGGGATTCTTCCCCTCTGCTCTGCTCTGGTGAGACCTCACCTGGAGTCCTGCATCCAGCTCTGGAGCCCTCAGCACAGGAAAGACATGGACCTGTTGGAGTGGGGCCAGAAGAGGGCCACAAAAATGGTCAGCAGGATGAAACACCTCTCCTGTGAGAAAAGGCTCAGTGAGCTGGGGCTATTCAGTCTGCAGAAGAGAAGGCTGCGGGGAGACCTTACAGCAGCCTTTCAGTACCTGAAGGGGGCCTACAACAAAGCTGTGGACAGATTTTTTAGCAGGACCTGTTGCAATAGGACAAGAGGTAATGGATTTAAACTAAAAGAGGGTAGATTTAGATCAGACATAAGAAAGAAATCCTTTACGGCAAGGGTGGTGAAACACTGGAATATGTTGCCCAGAGAGGTGGTATATGCCCCCTCCCTGGAAGGGTTCAATGCCAGGCTGGACAGGGCTCTGAGCAACCTGGTCTAGTGAAAGGTGTCCCTGCCCATGGCAGGGGGGTTGGAACTAGATGACCTATAAGGTCCCTTACAACCCAAACCAATTCTATGATTCTGTGAATCAGTACCTAAGGCTCCTAAACAATATTAACATTACATTAACATTTCAGTCAAAGGCATCAATAAAAATAGCACAGAATAAGAGTTTTTTCCATTAATCATCCCTCTAAAAAAATCTGCTGAAAATTAGACCCAGGACTTATCATCTGCTACTGATACAGATCGAGTAGTTCCCATATATTCCTGCTGATTTGTGTTTGAAAAGAGCTGCAGTTTGGCCAGAAGCACACATTGCTATTTCATGGGTTAGGTAGATAATAACTAGTCCTTATGTCTGTTCAGATGATAATTCAGAAATGTTAATTTTTTTTTACAGAAGACCACCTTCTTGTGCAATGCTAAGATGAGTCATTGCAACAGCCCAAAATCCCACCAATATGCAAAAAAAACCCCACAAACAAGCGATGCAGTAATTATTTTCCCACAAGCTGAACAAGTGTCAGAAACAACTGCTGGGCAGCACCCCACATTGATGGGATCCATCAAGAGATCCAGGACTCAGGACTTTCTTCTCAGTTCAGGCTACAGGAGCTTCTTCCAAATTTATGGAAACACAACTATCCAGTACGCAGATAAAGGAAAGAATCTTACAGGAAATATGTTGCTATGGCTCTGACTCTGTTAGTAGAGAAGAAAAAGTGCACTAATAACGGGAATGTGTTTATTCCAATTTGTAAGTTAACTTCTCACTCAGCTCACTTTTATCGAGCTACAGACTTCTCACTGATGTACCAAGATGCTCTTCATTCATCTGTTGCAAAGGAAGGGGATGATCAGTGAATCAGACAAGGGAGCAAAGAAGATTATTATCCACACTACTACAGAGCCGTCTCTGAAGTGTTTTCCCCATGTCAAGAAATGAGATGGGAACCAAATGGATGCCCTTGCAGTTACGTACAAATTTGCAAATCGTTCTCCAAAATTCTGAATTTTCTTGCCCAAAAGCAATTCTATTCCCAGTGCAGCTTCTCTCCCCTAAAGCAGCTATTAAAGCTTAAGATCCTGTCAATTTGTCCCGAATACTTGGCAGAATAATGCTTTAGAGACCTGTGCCCGTTTGTAGTGATCTTCAAAAGCAGTACTAAGGAGTGGAAAAAAAGGGTATTTTAACATCATGGGATGCCTGGTAACTCTTGGAAAACCAGAAGGATTGCTGAATTAGCACTTCTTCTTACCTTTTAGCTCAGAAATGAATTCTAAGATATGCAGCACTGGCCAGCTGTGACTGCTTTCTCAGTTTGGCATGTCAGCTAATCTTGATAATAGAAATGAAATCGATATTGAGATGGAAAATACCCTGAGGAGACAGGAAACCAATTTGTGAAATTACAAGTACAGAAAACATGTGATGTAGAAGTAACTATTTAACCATAGACGTAAAATGTGACTGAAAAGGACTTGGTGATGGTCATTAAGTGCATCTTGCTGAAACAAGGACAGGTGTACTGTTCCTTGGCATACACAAACATTTGAGAAAGATAGACAGTTTTGCTTTGAATAAAAGGCATGTCTTGTAAGAAATTTTGAAAGTCCTTTGCTAGGACAGTTTACCATGCTGACTCCCTCTGACCTCCCATTCAACTCCTTCCCATGACAAGGAGACAAGTGAAATGAAACTGGAGTTTTCTCCAAGTGTTTATCAAGGTGTGTGCTGGAGGCTTAATGCTCGCTCTTCAACCAAGTTTCTTTATGCTATTCTTTGTGGTTAGTTCTAGCTTCATACATGTGCAACTTCACACTATTTCAATTTTAAGCCCCCCCAATAATATGGGCAGAGGATACTTGTTCTTGGAAATAGTTAAGCTGGGTCATCTGAGTGACCATCTGAGTATGACAAGCTTTGTAGGACAGACAAGGAAGTTCTTGTTTTGCTTTTCGTCTGTGGCTTTAGTTAGTTTTCTGTGGGCTTTATCTTTAGTCTGGCTGTGTTAATCTTTTTGAACTTCATTTAATTCCCTCCACTTGTATGTCAGCATATTACTGATGTTTAAGCAGCGATGAACTTGAAATGCTGCTCCTAGCTCAGTTTCATGAAGTCTCTCTGTTCTTAAGTGAGTGTAGTTCCTTTAGTCTATCAATTATCAACTTAGTCTGATTGTAAAATTTTGTTTTATAGTATTTGAAGGACTGAGTCATTTGTATTAATAAAAGACACATCACGTTAGCTGTCTTCAAGATTGCATACACCAGGCTGAGAACTTCCAGATATTTTACTGCAGCTTCAGTGGAAGCTATAACCTAAAGACAATTTAGGATTTAAGTGTAACTGTGCAACTTCAGGTTTCCCAACCTCTTTTCAAAGTTCAGTTTGGGATAGCATTAATTAAAAATGTAAGTGTCCTCCTGGCTGAGGTTTAAAAGACAACACACAGTAAGCATTGACACTGTATTTCACAAAGACAGAACTCAGGATTGAGCTTTGACCTACACTATCAAAGTAGTAACTTCAGATTTGTAAAAATGGATACTTTGAGCAAAGCAAGGATTTTCATGCCAGTTCCAAGCCTGGTGGCTGCACCTGATGTTTTTTTTACTTCAGAAGACCTTCAACCCCTTTGGTCAGCTCTACTGCTCTTGAAAAGGACTTTTACTTCACATTGAAGAATATCCCTTTTCTCCTAGAATAAAAGTTTATGAAGGAACCCCACACTGGCATTAAAGGTAGCTTATTTCTAAACTTCATGGACAACCGTGAATGCACAAACTGCTCTCAAAAGTACCTATGAAACTCTGGAGGGATGTTTTGCTGAAACACCACTGATCCTTTCTTTGGACTCTTGATTACGCTTGGAGGCTTCACAGCATTGTAGATAATGGACATCTAAAAGGGTAAATAAATATAGAATATCAAAAGAAAGTACGTGGTTACAGCCTGTTAAGATCTGTACCCTCTCCTGTATCAGACATCTGGAAGTGCCTGAAGAACACCCACAATGTAAAACTTCCCCAAAATCTTGAGTTAATAACTACATATCAATGGGCATATCTGGCAGTAAACCTGTTTATGTCCCAATCAAGTAGCACCTGCCCAAGCCACACCTTAAAATGTGAGCAGCAGATCAAACATTTATATGATACCAGACTGGAATATTATTGCGTTCAGGGCAGACATGAAATAGCCTCTTGCTTTGTTCCTGCATTGCATCCCATACATCTAATGAAGACAGATATTCGTAGCACCCGCATCTGTGGTGATCTGGGGGATGAGGCAGTCATCAAACTACTTTGCTTGTAAAAAATTCCCTACCCTGGTAACTCAGAGCAGCCTTGCAATGAGCTGCAGAAGGGGCTTCTGACCAGCACGTGGAGCAAAAAGCTTTTCCTATGTCCCATGGAAGACTTGGGGCTAGCTAGAGGCCTGCAGCTGAGGGAAAGATGTTTCCCTCTTACCTGTGCTGACAGTAGCAGAGTGAACATTTCCACCATTTGGGGCCAAGAAGAGAAGAAGAAAATACAACAGGTAAGAAAAACAGACCATGTATATAGCTTGGGGGGAGCGTGTGAGGGTGAAATAAAGCTAAGAGATGACTGTATATGCATATTGTAATTCCTCAAAGACGTTTGTTTGCCACTGTTCACACCACTCTGTGCTGGTTCTGGCTTCCTTGACCCTGACTCCAGTACATTAATCAAAACCATTGAAATACTTGTAAAAAAATGTTGTGGTGTCTCCCCTTTGCATACATACTGTGTGTGCATGTACAGCGACACTGCATGATGGTCACTTCCAGGGAGAGGGAGAAAGAAACTGCTGCAAAATATCCTTCAAGAAGTTCCTGCCTGCAGCATACATTCAAGAAGGTGGCTCTGAAACTGTTGTCAATCCTTTTGACAGTCTCAGCAGACTCACCACTTCCCTGGTCTACACACATTAGATTCATTAAGATAGCTTGCAAGGAAAGGGGAAAGGTGAAGAGTTTTGCCAGCCTCAGTAAAAAGTCACACTGATACCAGCTGATATCCAGCTTTCCCAGCACATTATGGTTAGTATCATGCCTGCAAAACTTTTTACAGGAAGGATAATTCCAGCTTTCAAAAGATAGAGCATTAGCGCCGAGAGTTGTGGAAGGAGATCTACAGCAGTGCTGGGAGCCTTGCTCACAGTGACAAATCCGCACAGCATGTTTCAACTCAGACACTCTTAATGACATAAATTTGATTTACCAAAACACTTGGTGTCCAAGAGGAAAGAGGCCTGACAGAAACATAGTGCGAGCCAAGAACAAGCCACCACCTAACACCAGCTGCCATTCTCCCTGTGGGGTCGTAATGGTTCTCGTTATTCCCCTGGGCTTTGGACCATAATGTACCTCTCAGGTTTTCCAGCCTGCTTCCTGTGCAAGCATTCGGTTGAGAACAGATCAGTAAATTGCAGAAGCACAGATTTTTTTTATCCTAAGTAAGGCTGCAAGGCAATTATAATTAAGATGTATATTGATTTTATGTTTAGGATTACAGTATCCAAAAGCCATTTTTTCTTCTAGAGGAAAAGAAAGATATGCAGTTTCAGTATTCTCACAGGAAAAATAATTCTAGTAAAAAAAAAAAAAGCAAGCAAGCAGCAAGGGCTTTAGAAACTTACTGAGCTTATAGAGTTGAACCCATATTATTCACTTCCAAATGAGCTTAGTTCTTTCAAGCAGTCTTTCAACATCATGAATGTCCTTTTCCACTATCAGACTTTCAAGATCCACTCCAGGTCACTCAACATATTGGTGCTTAGATAGAACCAAGCACAGGAACGGATAAAACTAAGATTTTTGGGCTTTTACAGTATTAGAAGCTTTTCGTTCAGGAGGATCTTTGAACAATGTACATTCCAACATCTTAACCTTGGATTTAAAGCTAAAACGACTGGGGGCACATACTGAAAGAGCTCGGCTGGTGTGGTGTGCATAGAGAGTCCCAGGTTATTTTCATTCTGAATGGAATAAAAGAAAGTTTTGCTGTCTTTTTGGCAGCTTCCCAGGAATTCTCTGGCAAGATCATAGTGGTCCCGCATCATACTATGAAAGGAATCCAACTCCTCATTGTCCTCAGTGAAAGCCCTGCAGAGGATGGTCTCTGTGGTGCTCAGTTCAGAATTGGCAAGCCTGCAGGAGCATGTGTCAGCTTGCACAGCACAGACACAGATCAAGGGCTCAGTCACACGGGTGCATCTCTAATTGACCAGTAATAATGTCAGTGAATTACAGTTCATGTCCCATATGCAGCGCACTGGGTGGCTGGTGGTTTCTGTCACATTGCAATGTTTCCAGCAAAGTCAGCCAGAAACTCTCTAGTACCCTGCCAATGCAGCCCCTTTTGGCAGCAGAATTAAAAGCATAAGAACTTTTCCTTGGCAGTAAAGTTAGTCATTCCAAGCTTTCACTTACAAAGCTCAGCTTACTGAACTGAGTATTACAGCTTTATCCAAGTCATGCTTTGAAATACAGATTCTTTCACAGGGTTTGTGAGATGGCATGGGAAGTTTTTGCTCTTGACTACAGCAGTCAGTTTCACCTAATGTAGTTTGTAACTGAAGAAAGGAGCAGTCCAGTTTGTGATGGAGATCATATTTCTCTCATTAACAAAGAAAGCATTCCAAACCATTTAGGAGTTTTTATCCAGGAGAGGTCAGCAAGTCTTTTATAGAACACTATCTGTTTAATAACCAAGAGATGAGTATTATTTAATGTATATATATTCTGAATGTTACCTAGTTTCCATTCTCAGTTATCCAAAGATAAATTACTATTTATATTTAATCAGTCTCTAAATAGAATGGGTAAATAGTGTAAGGTGGTTACAAGAATAATGGTTTAGCAGCTATTTCCCAATACTGATTAAACACATTAAGAAATGGGAGAGGCATCTATTTTTTATTTCCTTGAACTGCCTCCACTTCCTCATTACAGTGATGGTGTCTGTTTTCTTTGCTTTCTGGTTCTTCTTCATTAGCACAAGGATGCAATGTTTGGGTTAAATATATTTATAGATGAAAGTCAGAAGTCAAACACATTTACAGTTTGGGTTTTTTTCTGTTGTGGAATTCAAGAGCTGCCCTGTGAAGAAACACACCTCAGGTAGTTAACTTTAAACCTAGACTCGTCCAAGTTACTGCTCACAAGTGATCACTAATACGACTTTTAGTTTCTGCTGGAACAACAAGTTTTGTAAAAAAAAACATCAAAAAACAACATAAAGCAAAACAGAGTCAGTCTTAGAGGAGAAAGAGATTAGGAAAAGCTTAACACAAATGTTACAGCAGTGGCCAGCTCTTATTCTGTATTCCCCACGTGACTGATGATTATGCATTAAACATGCCAGCAAGCATTTACCTTGTTCTCTATTGACAAAAAGCAAAGGTCCTGTTTTAGGACCTACGTACCATTTCAGGATCTACATATATCTGTCCTGCCTATACTCTCAACTCTCCCCTTTTAAAGAGGAATCAGGTCCCTGATCCAGTTCGCAGCACCACAGCAAAAACGGTTGGGCCAGAATAAAAGAAGAGGGCAGGGAGGACAATACTTTAATACAATTTTACTATGGGACACTTAATTCTGTGAAAATGTGGCCTTACTTGGAGGTAATGCTAATGCTTCTTTAGCAAGGCGAGGGTACTTTAATTACCTGATTCTGAAAGTGAAGGGGCGCAATCTGTTTTCAACATGTAGCTCCAAGTCCAGAGTAACTTTCCAGTTTCAATGAGGAAACCCTCCTTTTGTATAAATGGGGAGAGGCTGTACGAAGAGTTGTCCCCAAAGGATCCTATATTCAATGCTGCCTTGTAGCCTTGCAGTACCTTGAGGAACACTGACACTTCAGCGTCAGTGCTGACCCAGCTGGCATGGAGATACTAGCCTTGCCAATGCTGGAAATGTTTCAAGCCTGGTTCAGTGCTTTGACGTACCTGAGACACATGTGCCCTGGCTCTTTTGGGTTAGAGAGTTTGTTTTCTGACACTTTCCTGAAGTGTTTGCCAGCAACTCTTCATAAAGATCCTCTTCATAAGTGCCATAAGCTACACTTTCCTGTTTCTAGGACTGCCCATCTTCAGATGACTTGCATGCACGTTCAACCATGGCGGCTCCTGCTATAACTTGGCAAGAGCCTTCACAAGTTTCTGCTATGTATTTTTCATAATTTTTCTGCTAAAGTACCAGGTGAGCTGTATAAATGATTCATTTCTAACTCATTATCTTGCACCCACGCATGTACTATAAAGATTGTAAAGCAACCTTAGCCATAAAGTGCTTTAAATACTGTGAGCTGGTGGCCAAAAGAAAAAGCGCTCTCTTTTTTATCTAGCTAAACAAGAATTGAGAGAACATTGGCTTTGAGGGTGCAGTTACTCAAAACCTTCTGTGTTGGTTCTACTTAACAACAAACTAATGAAAAGACTTAAGGAAGCATTATGAATTCCCTTTGCAGTACCTTTTCAGTGTTACACCTTCCTCTTCTTCAAACACAACGGGCTCTTTTCTTGCATATTACATTTCACGGGCAAATTTGATTTAAAACAAAATTGGTTTCATTCACATTCCCATAACCATGCACTTATAAGCAAGAATATGCTTGTATCCAGGTGTTCTGGCCAGGACTCACTGCAGTGACACAGAGGACAAAGGAACATACCTATCACGTTCTCACCGTATCTCCTGGTTTAGAAGCAGATTAAAGAGAATGGGGCACGAGCACAGCAGTAATGCATTTACTTGCACACACATTACTTGCACTATCTAAGAACATTTCTGTTTGAATTCACTTTTTATGAGAACCTGTCGAACATCCCTGAATTAAGCTCTGAATCTAGAAAGTGTGGTAGTGAGACCTCCTGGCTAGCTCACTTTAGTTAACAAGTGCTGGCATCTTGATTCCTCCATCCTTGCAGCCAGTTAAAAGTCACAAGCCAGAAAGAGCAAGTATTTGGCAGTCAGAAGATGTTAGGCCTTAGAGGAAGAGGTTTGGGACCTTCAAGAGCCACTTTCAAGGCTATTTAAAGCTATGTCTGTAAACAACAGCTTGTGTAGATCGTTTATCAAGTCAGGCTGGAAATGTAAGAGAATGTGTATCCCGCTTAATAGTATTATGAGAGTTAACTCCTCAGTTCTAGTCCAGGTAGGTAACCTTTCTAAGAATTCATCTCCTCTTCTTACAATGACTCTTAGTTCAAAAGTCTCCAAATGTCTTTCCTATATACAAAGAAAGTGTTTATAATACAACAGTATACAGAAAGCCATTTTCCTCAAAAGGATACATTCAGTTACAGATTATTATTGCTATTAGAAACGTCCTTTGTAACTGAGAAATGAGATGCAACACCTGAAAAATCACCAAATGTGAATAGTGAGGTTGTTCAGCTAGAAGCAGGAGAGCAGAAAATGGGCTTTATTGATGAGATGGAAGCTTCTAGTCAGCTGACCCAGAAATAAGCATTTCTTGCAGACAGATGGATTTAGTATTTCAAAGAGAGTGTCACAGAAGGGCTTCAGGTGTTAACTAGAACAGCTAAGTATCTCAGCAACAGATTGCTACCAATATAATTAAATTATAAGATTCTTCAAGGTGAAGTTTAAGGCTGAAGGCCCAGGTCACTGCCTTTTAAATCCACATTAAAAATCAGAACTGGATATAAATCAGGCTTATAAACCTCATACTAAAGAGGGACTATCAGACACACATCAAAGATGGTTAACACCTTAGATTAGAGTCAAAGTAGCTCAGGCGCTAGCCTCAGAGTTAACTACTCTTTTCCAAAACCTAATACTTGCAGTTCTTGGCAGGTAAGGAAAAAACAAAACCCCCACAACAATCAGGAATCATTGTGGCATGCCATAGGCAGCACAGGCAAGGGAATGCACCTTTTGTGGCTGGCAGCAGTAGTACCCAGAGTCCTGCAATTAATCTGGCATCAGCAGTATAAGTTTGCAGGAAGCTGCAAGAGAAGACAGAATGAAGTGGAGCTCAAGTTCGGCCAGCAATATTCCATTTATAGTGAGGCTTAAGTTTTCAAATAAGCAAACTGGAAGTGCCTGTGCCTTTTGGAAAGTTCATTAGAGGAAGGAAGAATGTAATCCTATGAGAAAGATAATGGAAATATATGGTGCTCAGACACCTTGTCGCATAGTATTTCTCTCCAGCCACTCAAGCTTTGGGACAAGCATAACAGAGGACTGCAGCTGTATATTGGAAAAATCTGAGTATGGAAAAGAAAGGCAAAATCCAGTACTAAGAGCAAAACAGCCATACTCTTAGAAGAAGCCAGAACAAAGTGCTAGAGACTGTTTTAATAAAGAACAAGACAAACTGTTAATGATCAGCTAGCAAAAGAGCCAGGATTTGGGCAGGCCACATCATAGTTAGGGTACAGAGGTTTTATTTATCCTTCTGCTTGGAGTTAGTTTACTAGCTATTGTTAGTCAAGCTGTTTGTGTAACTCTTGGCTTGCTCACTGGCCCAAAGAAAGCTAAGGTGACATGTTAACTGCTAGTCCCAGTAAACTGCAACGAAGGAGGTACATTTCCTCACTCCCCAGGATGTTTCTGTCCTTGCTTTTGGCTCATTTTTCCTTCTGGAATTTGTCTTTCCCTCTGGTCACCACTGACACATCCCCAGGCAGAATTCTCTCCTAGATATCCCCAAAACATCCATGTACTGTACCAACTAGTCAATATTAACGCCAGTTGTTCTAGCATCCGCATCTCCCACCAGTCACTTGATGCATTGTGCAATGAGTCACTCGTATTCCTTTACTCAATCTGTATTTTAGCTAGCAGCAAACATTAACGCTGAGTGGTTGATAATTAAGCCCAGCGAAGGAAATCAAATCAGTAACTTAAATCACAATTACTTGGTTTATATCTGTGTGGGTACACTACATCCATGCATAGACAGAGCGTATTCATTCTGTGGTCTGTTGCCTGTGAGGTGCTGTTGTTCCTTAATTGCCTCACATGCACAGACAGCGTGCGCTCACACTCCAAATGCTACCAGCATCATTAGTTCCTTTCACACTTCATTCCCCCATGCCAGGCATTCAGAGATTTCACAATCTGCATATCCCCCTTTTACGACATCACAGATCTCTTCTGCGGACCTTTGAGGGACTAACGAGCAAGATGTCACTAGTTTATTAATTAGCTGCTTATCAGCTGTACCGAACAGCTCCCTACTAGCTCAGATGCTCAGCTACAGCAATTAGACAACCCACTTTTCAGTCTTTTATAGCACTGCCTTAGACAGAAAGTTTCACTGTTCCTGAGACTATGGTACTTTGGTGATTTTAGACATCTCCTGAATGACTAATAGAGAAATCCTGCTTTCTATATTATTCATTGCAGCATTACAGCTCCCCGTTCTAGGTTTTGTCTCATGTACTCCACCATCAATATGTGGCATCACTGGCACCCCAGCATCCAGATGTTATCCGAAAGCTTCTTTATTTGCATCATTCAGAAGAACAGTCAAAAAGCATGTATTCACGCTCTCTGTGATTCAGAGTGCAAGTAAAGTGGGTAGTGTTACTTTTCACACTGCAATCCTTCTCAAATGAGAACAAAATCAAGCCAACAAACATATGCTGTCTCTGCTTTATGCAATGAAAGGCTTGCTTGTATGTCTGAACTCCCGCTTTTTATTAGCTACCAGTAGCTCATGTACTCACAGATTTCATCAATTAAGTATTTGACATGCAGAAACTTACAGGATACGAAAAACGGCATTTTTTTCAGCTTGACAATCAACCACAATTAATACTGTGCAGGAAGTACAACTAAAAGGGGGAAAAAAATCTCTTAAATCAGGCTTAGTTAGATACTTTACTTTCTAAAATATTTCTGTGAAATACCAAATGCATCTATGGCAAATGGCTCTCCAGGTCCCATAGCAAATCTACTGCTTGCTATCCTGTCTATCTATTGATACTGCAGAGCTATTCACTCAGGTCAAGATGTGGCTCCTTTCATCTCCACACAACCAAGCGCACAGACGTCAGAGAACATGCTGTTTTAAGCAGAGCCAACACAACTTCACCTTGACATTTGAAAGCAGTAAAACAAAATGTTTTTCCTTTCCCAAAAGGCAATGAGAAGCAACACAAGTGTCTAACAGACAGTTACATGCTGTACATGCTATGCAGACACTGGTGAGTCAGTCCTGAGCTTGCCTGCAGTATATGTATGTACAGACCCAGCTGACCAGATCCTGAGCCCCTGCTGCCTGTCTCCAAACATGCCTCCACAGCTGTAGGTCAGGAGAGGCCTGGGATGTGCACTTACGGGGGCCCTTGGTCTTGTCTGGATGACTCAAGTACCCAGGACTAAGGTCCACCACAGAGAACACTTACACCTGCAGACACTCATGGTCTGTATCAGTCACTGCCACTGTATCCCAAATAAAAAGTGAGCTAACCCTGTAAGACAGGGTACCTTTTTTTTGAAACAAATGCTAACAGTAAGTCATTGCAGAAGTATATGATGATTATGTTATATCCTTCCCTGTAGAGAAGAACAAAAAAATCTACTTATCGATCACCGTAAGAGAACTCAAACTGTGTGTTCAAAGGGGAGTTGAAGAACTTCTTCATCTTGGTTTTCTGACATGCAAGGTGCAGAATTGTCCCTCATGTTGCCTCATGCACAGACACATGCGTGCAAACCATATCTCTGGTAGCTGGTCCAGACTTATGACCCCACCAGCAGCCAGCCCTCAGACCTCACAGCCTCTCCAGTCACTGGCTTTGACCATCTGGTCCGTCAAGTAGCCAAACCTTAGATGTTCTGGTCTCTCCAGTATCTTAGATTTACGGCCACTCCATCACTTGGCTCCCATACCTCTTACCCTATTTGTCGGATAGCCTGTCTTGATTTTCGCTGGTGATTACACACTGATGTGCACACCCACATAATATGCACTCCAGTCTCTCCAGTCGCTGGCACCCTGAGCCCACGGCCCCTGTCATCTGTTGTCCTACTCCAGCTGCCAGCACGTAGACCTCCATGCTTACGTACATACACAGAGAAAGCCCTGCACCCAGGAAGAGTTAGAAATGGAGTTCAATGAGAAGACAGGACAAAGTGCACCAGTCAGGCACAGGGCATGGTCAGCCCCTGTTTACAGGTAACCAGCCTCTTTTATCCACTGATCCCTCCCTTTTCCCACTCATTTGCTTCCCCAGCCCACCTTGATCCCCCTTTCCCTGCCTTTGGTTCCTTCCCTAAACATCCCTTGATAAGCCTTTTTACAATCCCTGTACAATCCCAAGACGCTTTTCCCTGCACCCCATAAGAAGTCCCATACCTCCAGGCTGTATCCACCCTCAGTCTGCAAGGTGCTCCAGAAAGCCTCTCCAGTAGACTCACAGTGATGGATCTCACTCCCAGTCCACGTGGCTGATGCCCTCCTGGGATGCCCCAGGAGGGGCTGGATTGGAGGCTCGTTGCTCTGACTGGGTTGTTGGGGTTCCCCCAGCTGCCGCTGTGCCTCTTGGCTCCACGATGTGTGCTGAGGTGAGCCTTTAATCAGCTAACCCAACACAGAGCATTCATCAGCTTTAGGTATTTCACAATGCAGCTGCTAGTACTTTAGTTCCAGTATGTTACTCCTATAGTTTCAAAAGACTTTTGTGCTTAATGCACATGTAAATATTTTCTTTAGAAAACAGTTTATAGGGCTTATGGAGTATTTCAGACTGCTGAAGAACTTTTAAGATGTAAATACAAGTTTTATCTTGAGCTCGGTGCAGTTTTTTGCATTTGATTAGACAACAGTGAACACGAAGTTTGGATTCTTTTCATTGGGAGCAATGAAGAGGGGAAAGGAACCAAGAGCATCAGCTCTCAACAGGAAGAGCTTCCACAATTCAGTGAATTAAGGTTTTACAGGCATTTACGTCAGAAATGGTGCCAGAGCGTGCCAAATATCTGTTCAAAGTATTTCATGTGAATTAAACTGTTCCACAAGAAACCAGTGACTTTACTTGTCTTCACTTTGTAGTTTGGTAGAGTGATGGATATCTGTGAGGTTATTCTGCTTTTTTGTTTTCTGGGGTTGATTTTGAGCATGAGGAAAAGAAGGCTGCATAGATCATTCTCTTAAAAATTCCCTTATGCAAGATGTCTGCTGTTGTGGTTTAACTCCAGCTGGCAACTAAGCACCACGTAGCCATTTGCTCACCCCCTGTGGTGGGATGGGAGAGAGAATCAGAAGGGCAAAAGTGAGAAAACTCTTGTGCGTTGAGATAAAAAAGTTAAACAGGTAAAGCAAAAGCCGAGTACACAAGCAAAGCAAAAGAAGGAATTCATTCACAGCTTCCCATCGGCAGGCAGGTGTTCAGCTGTCTCCAGGAAAGCAGGGCTCCATCACGCGTAACGGTTACTTGGGAAGACAAATGCCATCACTCTGAACGTCTCCCCCTTCCTTCTTCTTCCCCCAGCTTTGTGCTGAGCGTGACATCACATGGTATGGAATATCCCTTTGGTCAGTCGGGGTCAGATGTCCCGGCTGTGTCCCCTCCCGGCTTCGTGTGCACCCCCAGCCTGCTTGCTGGTGGGGCGGTGCGAGAAGCAGAAAAGGCCTTGACGCTGCTTAAGCACTGCTCAGGAATAACAAAAACATCCCTGTGTTATCAACACTCTTTTCAGCACAAAGCCAAAACATAGCCCCGTACCAGGTACTGTGAAGATTAACTCTAAGCCAAAACCAGCACACCTATGGACAGTTTCCTTCACCATATTATACTTTCTAACACCTGCAGTAAAGGCCAGCCTTTGCACACTCCTCAGCTCACGCTCAAGGTGCTATACAGTGTTTTCAGATTAATGGGTATCAAATGAGATAGACACAAAGCTTTAGTGAATATTAAGCAAATGCTGTGAGAAGTCTTATTACACAGTGAAGACGAATCAGATGTTTAGGCAGGCTGCATCTCAGACCCCATCAATGTATTGGGGCTGGTCTAAAGCTGCACAGGCTTCAGGCACGTATGAATAGATAAACTTTTCTTTCTAAACATTTTTCCCCACAGAAAAGTTATTTTGCGTGCCTACTGGCACACACGTCCTGCTCAAAAGCTGTCTCTCAAGCCAGGTGAGTTTTCAGAGCATGTAACCACTCACTTGCAAGTACTCTACATAGACATACAGTTACATAGAATAACAGCCCTGTAAATCTCAGATCTCTAGCTGCAGGTATTTAAAGCTTCTGTGTCTTATTCCACACCCAAGTATTCAGGAGCAGAGCCAACAGTCCTCACAGTCCAAGCACTGATGCTTAACTAAGTGACAGACTTTCTGATAGATTTTCAGATTTTTTCCTTCTCAGGAAGGACTTGGTGGGAAGCTCCTCAAGTGCTGCATGTTCCAACCTCTGTCCTAGCATTTGCAAAACAAAAATTAATGCATAATTTCCAAGCGTGGCTCATCACTTTGTTATTTAATATAGTGGTGGTTATTTTTCTCTGTATCGTTCAAACTGCACTCATGTAATTCAGTGAACAGAGATTAATTTATTTTTCAGCATCACCTATTTGTAGTTCTTTTCACCCATGGCAGTGAATCTCACTAGTTCTCTAATATTCCTTGTCACCGTCCTCTGCTTCTTCTGGGGTGTCCTGCTCAAATGCTTTTCTGAATGGCAGAATAAAATCTGCTTGTCCAGGGGACAGGTCAGGAAATGTGGCATCAATATACTTTTGAAAAGCTTTTCTTGTTGCTTGTATTTCAGTTTCCAGGTGGTCCTTCCAATCTGTCATCTTTTCCAGTTTTTGCGTGAGAGTCTTTACCTGTTCTTCTGCTGCTTTCAGCATAACCATTACTTTTTCCAGCTCATCATGGTATAGTGTCTCTGCTTCTCTGAGCTGTTTTTCAATCTGAGTCTGATTCTCTTCTTGTGCGATAGTCATGGCAATATTAATCTCATGACATTTTTCTTTGTTTAATTGCTCTATATTCTTACGGTACAGTTCCTCAGCTAATATACTTTCTTCTTTGAGTTGCTCTAAGTGCTTGCTATTTAAAAAAAGAAAAAGAAGAAAAGATTTGTAGAGAACACCTGTTATTCAAGATTATTTAGAAAACTATTTGAATTATTAAAGATTATTTATAAAACATTTTAAGTCTATTCAGGTTCTTGTAAAATCTCTCTTATTCAAATATAAATATACATGAAATCAGAACTTGATGGAGGACCTCTGAAACAAAGTAGGGTCAAAGAAGGCCACTGATGATGCAGAGAAAGGCAGCTGCAGAAGATTCAATTTCTGCATATGTTGCATCCAGTGATAATTTAATGATGATTGCTTTCAAATGAAAAATATAAAAGATTTCTATTTCACTCTTCATTTAGGTCTCTCTTTGAGCTAGCACTTCAGTACACACTGGTTTTCAAATAGACTTTGAACAATTCTGCCCCCAAGTAAAAACACTGTCTTGAAGTGAAATGTAAGAACTGGTTTCTAGACTACAAATTCACCTGTGATTTTGTTTAAGTGGTACTAAGAACATCTTTGTGCTAGCATATCAGTAATAAAACATATAATTTATGTTATATAGTCAAAACATTATGGGTGCTATTCACCACAGCTGGCTCAGGGACACTTAAATAATAGCGCACCAGGCATCCATTAAGGTTACCAAGGCAAAGACTTCAACGCAGAAAAAACAATTTCTGCCCTCTCTTATTGCTTCCTCCACTTTGCTGGAGATATTTTTGCAGAACTCTGCTAACACGAGAAGTTAAGGAGACCAGCTAAGTTTATGCGGAATGTGATTTATCGTTGTGAGAAAGGGCATGTTTTAAAAGTGAAAATGAAAGTATTAAATAATGAATCAAAACTTCAGTGTGACTCTGTTCAGGAAAAAAAAAAAAAGCATGTTACAAAGGAACACACCTGAACTGATCTTTTCTTTGTGAAAGTGTAGTGTTATTCTCTTGTCCATGCTGTCAAAAAGTGAAATGTATTCTACTCTTAAGTGAGAGGGGTATGTTATTATTTTGACATCAAACCTGTTTAATTCACTGTGCTTAATCTATACAGGTAGAATCTCCTGCACCCTGTAGATCTCCATATGAACACATCTTTTTCGGTTTTGCATAGATGCCATTAACGGCACAACAGGCCCCCAAGATCTTTATTTCTGATAACTCCAAATCAGCCATAAAAAGCAAAACTTTCAGATCCTTGGTTAGATTTGTGATACTTGCTTTTAGGAACAAAATATGTTTTATTTCTACATGGACTATCCACAAGAGAGAGTGAGCCTGCAGCTCTTGCTGGTCACTTAACATTTCCAAATACGTTTTTTAATAAAGGGTCTACCGATCTTTTCCTAAGACCCGCACCTGAGCAACGGTAATGCAATTCTGCTCATTTTCTTTCGCAGAGCACGTTTGCCAGCCAAGTCAGGGGAAACAGAATCACAGAATCACACTAAGAGCACCTGTGCTGCCTGGCTGCTTCCTCCAGGGCTGCCTCCCTCTCCTGTTTCCTGGCTTCGGACACCGCTTGCGTCTTCTCCTGGGCACACTCCATGAGGACATGCTGAAGTCTGTGGGCCATGTGCTGCTCTGCAGCTTCAGCCTCTCTCTTCCGCTCATCCTCCATGTACCGCTGCATCTCTGCCTTCGCCTTCCTCACCTCTTCCTTAAGCAAAGTTACAAGTAGATGTAAGTAGCGACAACAACTTACTGTTCAGTTGTCTAATTTAAACAGACCCCAGCAAAGCCCAGCAGAACGGACTTCAGGAAAATATTACAGGGCAATTACAGTGACTTACTGTGGCATCATTCCACATCATCTATGTTTTCTATGTAATGTACAAAAAGTTCCCTGATACATTTTCTTCACAAGCCCACATGGCCAGTGGCATGTGAGATGGAGAAGAACCCTGGTCCTTGGTATGCTTGTCAGCAAGATATTGCTCAGGCTGATAAATAAAGGTATGACAACACTAATATTAGGTGGTCTGGATGGACATAGATATATCTGGAATCTCAGACAACTCAATACATACCAATATACCTCTTGTTACCATTATAGGCCATGCCAAACTTGTACCAAGCCTGACCATCCACGAAAGCAATCCAACCCACTTAACACGCTGCCCAGTGATCTGTGCTGCTTTGCCACTGTTAACGTTTTTTTCCAAGACTCTTGACAAGTGCATCATCTGTGGCAGTGGCAAGAAAATCTTGAGGAAAGCTCTGGCTGCTTAAATCTTGGTGGGCTTTCTAATGCAGGATGAGCAGTTACATGAGGTTTATCCTAAACCTTTCGCACACCCAACTATAAGGTCTGTATGTGGTAGATTTTCGTCGATACTGGTTGCTTGTCTACCGCTGATGAGTGGAGTGAGAAATAATAGGACCTGCCTACAAGCAGCCTAACTAAAGCCATTTGACCATTACTGGTGGTGGAACAGCCTCGTCACCATTGCTGTAAAACGGCATTCCTGAGGCTGCCAGCTAAAAGCAGTTGTCTTTGGCCTATCCCACACATAAGAACAGTTCAATCACTTCTATTCAGTGAGACATCTCATTGGCTGCCACCGTTTGCTTAGACAGACACTGAGTAAATTTTCTTCCACCACTTCTCCAATCTAGCTGCCAGTGAGCAGTTAGCTGACTGTTAAGACACCTCTTACAATGAACTGCAAGAAACACAAACCACTAAATCTAAACTATCTTCCAATTACTTTAGTTACATCCACCCAAGAGCGCTGAGTGATGGGGAGCTGGCCAAGCCACTCTCCATCATCTATCAACAGTCCTGGCTAACAGGAGAGGTCCCAGATGACTGGTGATTCGCCAATGTAACACCCATCTACAAGAAGGGCCGGAAGGAGGATCCTGGGAACTACAGGCCTGTCAGCCTGACATTGGTGCTGGGCAAGATTACGGTGCAGCTCATCCTGAGTGCGCTCACTGGGCATGTGAAGGACCACCAGGGGATCAGGCGCAGCCAGCATGGGTTCATGAAAGGCAGGTCCTGCTTGACCAACCTGATCTCCTTCTGTGACCAGGTGACCCAACTAGTGGATGAGGGAAAGGCTGTGTATGTTATCTACCTGGACTTCAGTAAGGCCTTTGACACTGTTGCCCACAGCATCCTTCTGGAGAAACTAGCTGCCCATGGTTTGGGTGGGTGTACTCTTCACTGGATAAAGAACTGGCTGAATGGCCAAGCCCAGAGAGTGGTGGTGAAAGGAGTTAAATCCAGCTGGTGGCCGGTCACAAGTGCTGTTCCCCAGGGCTCAGTTTTGGGTCCGGCCTTGTTTAACATCTTTATCAATGATCTGGATGAGGGGATCGAGTGCTCCCTCAGGAATTTTGCAGATGACACCAAGCTGGGTGGGAGTGTCAATCTGCTTGAGAGTAAGAAGGCTCTGCAGAGGGATCTGGACAGACTGGATTGATGGGCTAAGGCCAACTGTATGAGGTTCAACAAGGCCAAATCCTGGGTCCTGCACTTGGGTCACAACAACCCCATGCAACACTACAGGCTTGAGGAGGAGTGGCTGGAAAGCTGCCTGGCAGAAAAGGACCTTGGAGTGTTGGTTGACAGCCAGCTGGACATGAGCCAGCAGTGTGCCCAGGTGGCCAAGAAGGCCAACGGCATCCTGGCTTGTATCAGGAATGGTGTGGCCAGCAGGAGTAGGGAGGTTGATCGTGCCCCTGTACTCGGCACTGGTGAGGCTGCACCTGGAGTACTGTGTTCAGTTTTGGGCCCCTCACTACAAGAAGGACATTGAGGTGCTGGAGCGTGTGCAGAGAAGGGCAACGAGGCTGGTGAGATGTCCAGAGAACAAGTCCTATGAGGAGCAGCTGAGGGAGCTGGGGCTGTTTAGTCTGGAGAAGAGGAGGCTGAGGGGGGACCTTATTGCTCTCTACAACTACCTGAAAGGAGGTTGTAGTGAGGTGGGTGTTGGTCTCTTCTCCCAGGTAACTAGCGATAGGAC
>Ga0065711_1004713_pt1 | contig 22629 bp, 13 predicted proteins | sample Hoacrofraction12_FD_59098 | JGI IMG/M metagenome (GOLD analysis project Ga0065711, IMG submission 59098) | Hoatzin crop microbial communities from Cojedes, Venezuela - Epithelial fraction 12 v2 (version 2) | ecosystem: Host-associated > Birds > Digestive system > Esophagus > Crop | place... | reverse complement strand
AAAAAAAAAAAAAAAAAAAAAAAGAAAAACAACCCCCCCCAAAAAAACCTAAAAAGCCTAAATCCCCAAAAGGACGGTGGGTCCTAATGATCCTCCATTTCCTGCATGGAGGAAGGAGGAGAGGGACAAGTTATTACGTATCTCTAGTCAGTTTGGCTGGAAGAAGCATGTACCATTAGCTTGCATTCCTTTGCAAGACAACCACCTTTTTTCTTCCCCAAAGGTGTCATGGTATAAAAACCTATTCAGCATACTACTACTTTGAGGTAACTACCATACATGTATGTATGCTGAAAGGAGATTTTCACATTTATAAAGATAGAGCAAAACAGGCAAGCAAAGAAAAGCTATGAAATGCTACCTACTGATTCAGAGAAAAATACAGCATACGCTGCAGCACTGTAAGAGCTCTGCAGGCAGATTCCTAACATGTACCAGTGGCTAATTAAAGAAAAAAAGATACTGTTCCAATAGCAGATGATTAATGATTAATTAGCAAAAACATGATGGACTGAACAGAGCACAAATTGCATCTTCCATTATAAGAATATTAATTTTGTATGTACACATACACAGAGCTTCCACAGAAGAACAACGTAAGAAACAGTCATGTTCATGTGGAAGTCAGTTAATCATTCTTTACTGGTATCACCCACAAATGCCTGAATCAAAATCCTTTTATAAATACAACACTTCATTTCCATTGCTTTGTCTATAGCAATGTTACCATCCGAATACACAGGTATCTATCAGTTTCTCTATACCTGCTTTCTTTTTCCAATTTTTTTAAACCTATGCTATCAGCACTTGCAACAAGTAACTCTTTCTCTCCCAGCAGTTTTTCTTTCATCAGAAATAAAAATGAGAGCCTTGTCAGACAGAGAGAGCACACACTGGATGCACAACAGGGAAGAGCAGGGAGCTGGGAGAGGAGCCCAACGGGAGAGGCAGGAGGAGGAAGGAGCAGCGGGTTGAACCGCCAGCACCCAGCTCCTTGCCACGGCACAGGCTCAGGGGACGATTTTGTAAAAACAAGTGGGAATCTGTATTAAGCAAAGGCCACAAATGGAGAGGGGATAAAATTTTCATGTACATACCACATGTATTTTTAGAAAGTTTAGTGGCAAATCCCACTACAAGATCACAACACAAGAAAGTCATGCATGCTCATCCATACTCTGTAAAACTTTAAACCTGGACTGGTCTCCACCTCCATTTACCTTTATTTCTTTGTACTGGCATTAAAAAAAACAAAACAACCAGCTATTTTACCATGTGAAATACTACCCTGGTGGTTTGGTAATAAAACACGGAACACAACAAAAAGCAAAAAAACAAAGTTTTTAACCCTTTACCTCAGCCTGTCAGTAGCATCCTCCCGAGATCTGAAAACACAAGAAAATACTCTTTAACCACTTACTGAGGTTTTTTTTTTTCCTTGTGCTATCAGGTCTCCTGAGCATGTTCCAGCAAATGGAGAAAAAGATCAACCTGTTATTTTACTCTTCCTGCAGGCTCCCGCAAAACCCATCTTACCAATAACACAGCCACTGCAAAGGTCAGACACATCGTTACTGTTTCTCTCAAATATTAAGCAGCCTCTCTAGAACAAATAAATAAACCATAAAGAGCTGTGCTTAATTAGAGTGGACCATCGGTGCACACATAAATAAAATACAAGCATGAGGCAAAGCAAGCATTATTTTCTTTATGTATTATTCATTCAAAAGTGAAGCTGTACACTAAATTAATACTCTCAGAGGCTGCCCATAAGAAAAGCTTTGTTCATCAATAGTCAAGTTCCTTGCAAATTACCTCCCTCTCTAATGCTGGTCCTATACTTTCATATAACTTATGCTATATGTCTGTATGTAACTATGTTTATAGCACACCAAACTTCCATGAAAAATAAATGTCAAGCCTGCATGTTAGCTATTCCTGATTCAGAAGCATCACTGGAAATAGCAACCCCTTTCTAAAACATGAAACTTCCATGTGCCATTTTAAGACACTATGTATTTGAGGACTCTTTTTTTCACTAAATCTGCTCACTGGATTTTTGCTAAACACTTTGAAAAAAATAATAATTGTGGATATGGTGAAAGTGTTGGAAATTAAAATATGGAAAATAAAATAATAAGAACCTATGAGGATTCATATAAAAATTTAGCATTAATTTTTCCCCATGGGCCAGCAGTTCTCTAGTGTAATCATAAGTGGTCAACTCAGCTGTATTTGTTCAAAGACTTAATTAAATCAACATCACTCAAGAACAAGGTCTGTCACTTCACAGAAAGCTGAGGGTTACATGGGCAAGCTAGTCAATACTGTATAAAGAAACAGTCCATCAAAAAGAAGGTGCTGTTGCATTAAGTCATCTTAGAGTAACAGCACCTGTAAACCAAATCTGGAACAGGCAAAGAGGGTCACTCCTCAACAAAGGCCACATATACCAAATTTAGAGAGAAAATAGAATGGAGTTCCTTTGACACACATGTCAGCTGGCAGCATGGAAACCCGGCCACTTGAGAAGATGCAGGAACATCTGTGACCCAGAAATAACCATTATCAATAGACTTGGCAGTCAGTTGTGGCAAAAATGGTAAGTATTTACCCAAGATCACTGACTCCTCTTTGTGTATCATGTGTGTGCATTCTTCTCAAAGAGCAACTGCAGGCAATAAAGCCCACCACAATAGAGCTGCTTAGTTGCTGCTGAAGTCATAAACCAATTCTCGTCCTTGGTGTCATCACCAGAAGGTACTACAGGCTGGCAAGGAAACTGCTTTACTGAAGACAGACATGAGCCTTGCTAGCATCATTTCTTGATCTACGAAGGTTCAAAACAAAAAAAGAAAAAAGGAAAATAGCAAAGACTCTTCATCCAATATCCCAGCCCCGATGACTATTTTTAATATCTTCTGACATTTCAGTCAGAACTGGAGAACACAACAGCAAAGACAGAATTGCCTTAGAGAAGCTCACTTCTAACTTTGGACAGAGGCTCACTAGGAAGGTGTCTATAAAATGTAAAATGAAGGGCTATGTCAATTGTGTAGTGTCCCCAACATGTTGCCAAGTTGTTTCCAGATGCTATGGCACTTGATGTCGCCTTCTGATCACTATGCTTCACTCCTCCACGCCTCACGTGAAATGCCCCCCACCTAAGCCAACCCATTTGGGCACATCACAAGCAGTCCTCACGTAGCATAACTCTGTGAAACCTATGGGAAGGAAATCATTTACACAAAATACTTTTGGAGGATTTGAGCCTCAAGCTTGCAAAGGAAAGATTAAGTCTCATCCCTCTGTAGCACCCTGCTGCTTTACAGAAGAAAGCTGCACCCGACTGGCTGCGAGCAGAGACTGCACATTGTCCTTGGAGCTATTTCGTTACCTCTCAACAATGTGGATACATTTTTGACAGCATAATCTTATCTCAGCTACCTCTGTCATTTCCACGAGCGCACAGCGACCTTTATGCAGACGGATGAGTGGCACAGCAGAGAGGAAGGGCACCAAAAGTCAGCATTAACTTGGAACCACAGAACTGGGCCAAAATCCTGTCATTTCTGTCGAATTACCTGGCTGAGGTAAGAAGGTATTTTCAGTGTCCTCAAACCTGAATTCCTAACAGTGTCTTTCCTCCACAGTTACCGGTTCTCATAGCTATCAGGCAAAGAGGATTAAAGGCCACAGTACTGCCCCTTCCCACCCCTTCAGGAACTGGTATGGTCTTCGCAGGACATTACCGCCCTTCTCCAGAATACACAGTACCTAATGAGAAGAGAAGTATAGAACAACACTTTTCTTCAACTCTTTAAAAGCACACAACCAATCTCCTCATAAACTCCGCTCAAATTATACATGAAAAGAACAACAGTAAGTAGCTATACCACCTCAAGTCATCACACACACACAAAAAACATCCCATTAACACCCCCCCTCCCCAAAATCACCCACCAATATAGGATTTGATGTTCTTTATATTCACCACAGGAAATCTTAAAAACCCTAAAGAAGAATTCACATAACGAGTTCTTCAAAACGGTTACAGCAGTAGCACATTATTCTTACTCTGGGCTCAAATGAAGTGTAATAAAACACACAAAGGCCTGGATAAACACACAAGAGTCCCTTAGTCGCTTGACTTTCATCTGGCAAATTGATTGACAAGTACCCATCCCAAGCGCTCTGAGCGCTTTTATAAGTTAAAGTGCTGACATAAGTAACACATATAAATTTGGATTACCATAACCAGCAAAATCTCTAATCATCAATCATTATCAGACAATTAGTAATAAAAATGTTTTTCATTTTGTCAAAAAAATCTGATAAAATAAATCACATTCAAACTTCTGCAGAAAAACATTTACAGGCAACGGACACATCAGAAAGCATATCCTAAGAACCTAGGAAGAGGTCCAGGTTGGAGAAGGAAGGGAAGGAGATACGCTCTAAAGAGCTGCCTGAAAAAGGCCTCTAATTCGGAGAAACAGGACTGTGTGAAAGATACAGTCATAGGGCATGTGGTTATTTACTAACAGCATTCCCAGCGTATCTTCTGACCAACCACTGGAATAAGCAAACAAATCCTATCAGTCTTATAGAGCACAAAGCAACATGTGCCCCTGATCACATGCAAGTATCTTTGACATTTATCACCCCCTCCCATCCACAGTTTATGGATAAAAAAAACAACTACAAAATAAAATAGAGAGGAAAAAATTAGTTTAACAGGAAATATTCCCAGTTAGGACCAACACATACAGTTAAAACTGGAAAATGTGATCGTAGCTTCCTGGCCTCATCAGCTAAGTTTGTTTTTCTACTTTGTGTGTTACACCCAAGTTTTTCCATAGGCCTCCAACTGCATACTGTTGAGCTTTGTTTTTATTAGCTTTTGGAATAGAGAACAATAATTATCCAGAGTTTAAATTCCTTTATAGGAACAATTCATTTGGAGAAAACAAAGTCAGGGAAAAAAAACCTGTAACAATGGAAAATACCAAAGGTCTTCCAAGACTTAGATAAGGAATCAGCCCCACTCCTCCATCTCCCAAAATACTTCAGTGATGAATAATTTCTTTTCTATAGTAAGACTTCACTATTGTTCCTAATTGGAAACAATTCGGAAGTGATTGCACATTATTTCGATCTACTGGGAAAAAAAATAGTCAATTCTAGGTCCAGAATAGCCTTCAGGTGTCAATACAGATTTATGGCACCATTTTCTTCTGACTTTCCAGTTCAACCTACTTCAGTCAGTTGACACCACCAAATTTCAGTCTCTTACCTGGCAACGTAGCTAAGAGCACTGCAGATCATCCCTCACCTAGAAACTGAGGTCTTACTTAAGACTCCCTCACTCCTTTAGAGCATAACGGGATACCATTACCAAGTTTGGTCAGAAATCAGCTTAGCTTTGAGGTCTACCTCAAAGTCTCCAGTGACATGAAAAGGAAGAAAAGCAAACATCCTTTCCTTTCCAAAGCTGCTCCATCAGGACAAGATTCAAACAAATGAAGATTCAGAACCCAAAAACTGGCGACTGAGCATGGTCTGGCATTAGTCACACGAATGTGTTAAAACCAGTCCTAGGAGGAGAGATGAGAAAGTGCAGCTAAAGCAACCTTTATTTGCAGATACTCTGTTTTCTAACACTGCTTAAACTTACACTATAGAAATTGCTCTGCTTAATTTTCAGCCTGCAGAAGTTGCTTCCTGGAATAAAAAACGCCAGCTCACCACTTGCTGCTACAAGAAAGTCAAGAAGCTATTCATCAGGCAGAAGAAATGGAAGTTCCTGCTAAAGCTACAAAGCAATCCTTTAAAAAAAAAAAAAAAAACAACAAACAAAACAAAAAAACCCTTGTGTTTCAAATTTATAATGTTTTGGCATCCAGCAATCAACACTTTGCCCAAAGAGCCTGTTGCCTTACAGGGCAAAGACAAGGGGACAGGGACAGTAACAGAGCTCTAGGCTGCTAGCACTGACTAAAGGACTTGCAAGTAGTATTTTTGAAACATGTAAGTTTCAGTTTATTTAAAAATTTTCAGCAAAACAAACCTTGGGGGAAAAACACAATCAAAAAAACCAAACACGTTACCTAAGCCAATAAATATCAGGATGTGAAGAACATTTAAAACATCAATGTCTGAACTACTCCATGTGAACTAAGTCCTGGAAACCATGCTAAGACACATGGAAAACAAGGAGGTGATTGGTGACAGCCAACATGGCTTCATTAAGGGCAAATCATGCCTGACAAATTCAGTGGCCTTCTACAATGGTGTTACTGTGTTGGTGGATAAGGGAAGAGAAACTGATGCCATCTACCAGGACTCATGCAAGGCATTTGACACGTGTGACATCCTTGTCTCTAAATTGGAGAGACATGGATTTGATGGATGGACCATTCCGTAGATAAGGAATTGGCTGGATGGTCACACTCAGAGTGTTGCGGTCAACGGCTCAACATCCAAGTGGAGACCAGTGACGACTGGTGTTCCTCAGGGATCGGTATTGGGACCAGTGCTGTTTAACATCTTTGTCGGCAACATGGACAGTGGGACTGAGTGCACCCCCTGCAACTTTGCTGATGACACCAAGCTGTGTGGTGTGGTCAACACGCTTGAGGGAAGGGATGCCATCCAGAGGGACCCTGACAGGCCTGGGAGGTGGGCCTGTGTGAACCTCTTGAAGTTCAACAAGTCCAAGGGCAAGGTCCTGCACACAGGTCAGGGCAACCCCAAGAACAAATACAGGCTGGGCAGAGAATGGATTGAGAGCAACCCTGAGGAGAAGGACTTGAGTTTCTCAACAACACACCCAACATGACCCAGCAGTGTGCACTCACAACCCAGAAGGCCAGCCACATTCTGGGCTGCATCAAAAGACGCATGGCCAGAATGTTGAGGGAGGTGATTCTGCCCCTCTGCTCTGCCCTGGTGAGACCCCACCTGGAGTCCTGCATCCAGCTCTGGAGCCCCCAACATAATAAGGACATGGACCTGTTGGAGCAGGGCCAGAGGAGGGCCATAAAAATGATCAGAGGGCTGGAGCACCTCTCCTGTGAGGGAAGGCTGAGAGAGTGGGGGCTGTTCAGTGTAGAGAGGAGAAGGCTGCGGGGAGACCTTATAGCAGCCTTCCAGTACCTGAAGGGGCCTACAAGAAAGCTGGAGAGGGACTTTTCACAAGGGCATGGAGTGATAGGACAAGTGGTAATGGCTTCAAGCCAAAAGAGGGTAGATTTAGATACAGTAAATAAATTCTTTACTGTGAGGGTGGTGAGGCACTGGAACTTCCCCAGAGAAGCTGTGGATGCCCCCTCCCTGGAAGTGTTCAAGGCCAGGTTGGATGGAGCTCTGAGCGACCTGGTCTAGTGGAAGGTGAGGTGACCCTGCCCATGGCAGGAGGGGTTGAAACTAGATGATATTTCAGGTTCCTTCCAACCCAAACCATTTTACGGTCCCATGAACTCAAAAAATCACACTGATCTGTAAATGTTAACATGGTTTATCATTTTGCTGGTCAGGAGACATGCAGTAAGTAGCGATCTACACCAGTACTTCACAAATCAGCCAGACAAGGCCAAAGCTGTATAATTAAAGTCTTACAAATATAAATATGTGCACGGACTAAGTGCAACAGGAGCCAAATTCACTTTAAAAAGTAGTTGGAAACAACAGTTGATGGGTGGCTTTTCAGTGTGGTGGGTTTTTTTTTTTATTTTAATCCCAAACAGCTTTGCTTGTTTCAGTAGCATTTTTGCCTTTGACAGAAGTTTTAAATCAGCATACTTCTGCACAAATGAATCTATACTGACTCACACTGGTTTGTGTTGTATGAGGAACTGACCAAGCTCTACATATACTAGTATGAAAAATCTCATTTCAGAATTTTACTAAAACTGTATTCCGCTTGTTCAGCCATAACCAATAGAGAAGAATCACAGGATAAGCTTAAAATAAAATGTACTTGATTATAGAAGAAAACTAATTTGCGCTAGGTTACACCTATTACTGATCCAATAACAGCTCTTTCTTGTTTAGGGGTCAAGTCACATACCTGGAAAAGCAGCAACATAAAAAGGTACCAGTCATTTTAATTTTTTTTTCGTCTGCAGTTTAACAGCTAGACACTAATAGTCTTCACAGCATGGTTTGGTTTCTTGTAGATTAGGATTTAGGGACATACACAACACATTAAACAGAGTCATAAGAAATCACAAACCATCAACAACAAAAAAAAGCACCCAAATGCAGTTTAAATGACTGGCTTCTCCTGGAATTGAAATTTAATCAACTCAGCACAATTTGTTTCGTCTTGCCTGATATCAGAGGTACCGCTTGCCAGTTCAAACTAATGCCTCAGTTCAAACTAGAACCTGTAACGGGGAAATTCAGCCCTCCGTTTTCAGACAGGGTGCGAGCAGAAGGCAAAGGGTGCGTAAGCCCTCGCTGGGCCCTGGAAGCGACAATGCCTTTCGCTCCCGATGAAAAGAATTGAAACTCTTCCAGCACATTGTATGAACTGATTCCCAATGACGATTTGTTCTTCTTTCAACATGCTCAAAGAACTAATTTTCTTGTGATGTTATTACAGTTCACATAGATCAGTGCTAAAGACTATGGATCATATTCATCACCATGCTATACTGCTGTAATTCCATTAAACAAATGTTCTTTCTAATCCAGCATTAACTGATCACACTGTGAGCTTTGAAACCGGGTTCAGCCTGCTCTGAATGTCTAAATAAAACTTACCAAACCAAACCGAGTGACACTGGCATTAATCTGAAGTAACGTGGCTGTGAATCAGCCTTGGTATTTTCGTTCGGTTTTCATGGCTCGCCTCTACCGGCACTTACACCACAGTCTGCACGGAAATCCTGCCCTGGACTCCTCTCCAAAGCAGCAACTCTCCACATTCATATTTATTTCCATCAACTAACCTGGAGTGCTGCACAAAGTTGTTTTCATTTTAATGATAACACATGCAGAAATACATTTAAAAAAAATTAAAAATTTAAAAAGGCAAGTTTTTGTTGATTGGACCATTGTGTACTTTAATAGTCTTTTAAAAAAAAAAAAAAAACAAAACAACAACAAACCCTGTTGCTCTGGCTTTTATCTGGGTATACATGGCAGTAACAGAGTTTCAAAGCCTTCAGTATAAGCTTCTAGTCCTGTATTTAAAAGGATATTTAATCCAAATTCTCCTTTTATTTATTAAAGATGCTTTTATATTTTTTGTAAACCATATCTTCCCTCAAATCTCAGTTGCTGTGTAATAAATGTGTTGGATAAAAATAAATCTGTCTTAAATTACCATTTTGCTGATACTCTCTGAAACATCATGTTCTTAAGCAGAACATCAGAGTTTAAAAAGCAGCTTTATGAGGCTGAGAATTGGAGAGCTGTGCTTTATTCCCAGGTCTATCGTGTGCAACCAATGTAATCTTCGCTTGCTGATCACTACACCCACAGAGAGACCCCAGCACTGGGGTGCTCAGTTCTGTCGCCCACCAGCATGTCGGGTGCGGTGGCTCTGTGAAGGATGCCCACATGGAGACTGGCACGGCACAACAGGACTTCTGACGCCCTTTCCAAAAAGGTCAACGAATGAGCACAGCTACCAGACAGAAACCGAGAAAAGAGGACTCTCATCTGCTAACGGTGAGGTGGAGGGAGGCCCTTTTTGGTCACAAACCCCCTGGTGCAGAACAGGTCACTATTATTTCAAACCAAGGTCAACAGAGATTTCAGTCAGCCACTTCTTCATTCAGTCAATTGCTGTGGCTGAGACATCACGGCTCAATACCACCACCTCTTCTCTTAGTGAGCACCTCAGCTATAGACCTTCCCAAGCTGAGGTCTGGAGGGCCTCTCCCCCACTCTGACTGAGCCCAAAATACTTTCCAAAGATGACTCAGAAGCCCTGGATCTGACCAGGGGAAAGGAAACGTAATGCTGCAAACTAGGCAGATGCAGGCACCAGGCAGCGGGGAAACTAAACTCCTGCCTTCTGCTCCAAGGAATGCTGCCACATTTAAAATGTGGTGGTTGATAGGGGCGGGGAAAAAACACAGCCTCATCTGTCCTAGGATCAGGAATTTTGATGGTAGTGTTCCTCTCCTACATGAGCAACTTCTCTGGTCCTAAGGAGTCTGAAATTTTTTTTATGTTAAGCAGTAAATTTTTAAGAGAAGCTGAGGAAATAATCTTTTCCTCCAGGAAGAAATAATAAAATGTTAGTGCACCTTCCCACAAGGAGAGAAATTTTACTGCTCTTTGAACTGAAAAGTTTTAACTAGCTTGGGATGTAGGCATGGCTACAGGATTAAGGGGGAAGGAGGAAGAATGGAGGGACAATTGTGCAAGGTATTGCTGCAGCACAGCAGGATTGCAGTGTGCATACATTTATAAAAGTAATTATTAATAATGAATGCCAGGACAAATAAAATTAAGATGTTTTCCACATAAGGAACAGTAAAAACCGAAAATGGCAAACAGGACTCAGGTGCTCTAGCCAAGATTTCAAGTTAGGTTTTCTGTAAGGTTTCTGCTTGTATATGAAAGTAAGCACCATTAGCCAGAGGAGAAGCCACTGATGCTGTTTGTCACGGAAATATAAAAACAGATCTGTTCACCAATGGATTGCAAATGATAAAATTAACCTACACATTTTCACTGGTTCTTAATCTCTCAAGACCGTTCGTTCACTGAATTGCTAAGAGATGAGCCTATCTGTAAAGTTTATCAGAATTTTTTGATCAAATGACCTTAGCAAGAAACAGGAATTTACGTATGTGAAATATCGTTATACCACATTACTGATCTAACTAATATAGCTGGCCTATTACATTATTACCATAATGAAGCAAAGCAGCATAAGACAAAGCAGGACCTAGAGAAGCAAGCCATAATCACAACCCAGCACCATAAAGCCACCCAGCACACACGATCCGTGCACGTGCCGGATGGGTTTTCTCTCCGTGTGCTGCACAGCTCTGTTTTGTTAGATGCATTATTTCACTTCTGCATATCATCTTGACTCAAGGAAAACAACTCTGACTTAAGTGGAACATAGGGTTGTTAGTGCTTTTATTCGAATATCAAGGGGCTAGTTCCTGTTGCTTGTAAATGAAAGCAGCATCTTTCCAAGCCTGCAGTTACCTCTCACACCGAACAACGGGTTTGCATTACGCGTGTAATGAAGACCTGCAGATAAAAGGCATACTCCACAACTCAGAGGAGGAGGCACAAGAAGGCACAAGGCCAGAGAATTCACTGGTTCTTGCTTCGTGCAGCTCTCCTCACCTGTGCAAGAAAGGTAGCAGGCAGGTCAGAGAAGCTTGGAAGGGAAAGAAAACTTCACAGCCTGAACAAGCGGTGAGAAAACAAGCAGGTAAAAAAGACAGGGTAAATGATTTGGGTACTCAACACCACCTGAAACAGATCCCGAAACACACACAGACAACCTTCTCCTGTTTGATTCAACTCTTTCACTTTTGAAAAACTCATGCACCTTTAATAAAGCCTTAGGAAACAATAATTAACAAAATTATGCCTCACACTTCTATTGCTCCTGCACAAAATAATTTCCAAGGCCTCCGGTGTACAGCTGGCCTCTAAAATCAAATGGAGTAAAAACACCAACACAAGGCCTCCAAAGTTTAGAAATATTTAGGTTTTGGAATTGTCCCTTCTTTCACTCTGTGTTACAGGCAAACTTCTGATGCACCACATATTCAAAACTCCTGGCACGGCTTCACTGTGTTGTAAGCTTGACCTGTGATTTGATCATACACGTGCAGCAAAATCTCTGGGCGACGCTGCGTGCTAACGCCCTGATGCAACCCCGATAAGGCTGGGTGAGAACGTCACAGAAGGAGCAAAATATTTGCTGCATCTCTCAGCTGAGCCCTCCAGCAGGAATCCTGCGGATGTCTGGTATTTACTTGCAGGACAAGCACTTCAAACCATCTCTGTCAAGGCTTGCTGTCATCGTCTCCTTGGTAAGAAAATGAACGCCTTTGCAGAGTGGTTTGTTGTTCAGAGAAAGGGCAAAGCTCATCTAGTTTTGACCATATGCGAGAATCACATTAAAAAAGGGTACATAATATCATTGGTTCCATCAGCTGGAAGATGGAGTTGAAATATATGCCTTACTGACCTGAAAGGTATGTGAAGCTTTGCAAAGCCACTTCTCTAGATGTGCTATGACCAAGGCAACAGTTACTACAGGAGACCGTGTAACAAAAGGAAGCACCTTTAACATGTCCAGAGGTATTCCAAACCAAGCAATTTATCCTACACATCTTCAAAATCAAGAAGTTTTGTGGTTTGGGGATTTTTTAAAATAATTTCAGCTTTGCACAGTTAAAAATAATTGCAATAATTATGCTTCTTAAAGTTATTTTTAACTTCTGCTACCCTGCACCATCTAAAGCGAATTCACAAGTACCTGTAAGGTGGACAGAGACTGCACCCAGACATGAAGTATTTATCATACTAATTCTAAACAAAACACACTGATATGCTTTGTATTTGATAGACAATCTGTTGAAGAAATAATGCACACCATAGCAGTATCAAGACATGTTGCTGATGCCTTGTTACAGACTCTCACATGTTTCATAGTAAAGGACTGAATTATGAGTACAGGAATTATAATGAATTTATACACCTGCGTGCCTGTGTTTGCATGCGTGTTCATGCACACAAGTAAAACCTACACAGATTACAGATCTTGTCTGTTAAAGCTATACAGAACAAGGGAGAAGTACCACAGGCTGTATCGACTTCACACAAAAAAAACCCACATCACACACAGCTGAGAAATTAAAAACATTTCTCTACGTTTGCTGACAGGTAACACTACATTGTGCAGATGTGAAAAATTTGTCGCTTCCGAGAGTGCCACCCCAAGAAATTAAACCAATCCTGTAAAACTTTGGGGGAAGTATGCGTCCTAAAGTCTCACCACCACAAATGAGAGACTCCAGCTGAATTCAAAGGGTAATGGACACTAATCCACATGCTTCCGAAAGCCTCAAGGATCATATCCAGCAAACACACTGGGATGGCTGCAAGGCTTCTAAACTATACTAACTCTCAATCTACACACATTCAAGCACAAACCCCCCAGAAATACCTGTTCCATTTGAACAAGTTTTTGAGGGAATGGGTAAAAAGAAATGCATCTTGGGTGTACGTGTACCCCAGGCAATTTGGATCCTTCAGATCCTTCTAAAATAACATCTATTATACCTGACATGCATACGGAAAGAAACTCCTCAGTACAAGCTACCTCCATTTCGACCCAAGTCACTACAGCAACCTTGCCTTTGTTCAGAGAGTATCTTCAGCAAAGCCATTATCTCCAGAAGAGTAATGCTCTGAAAGGAGAACACAAAAGAGTCTCTTGTGTTCTATGGGCAGTCAGTGGGTAGGTCCAGGTTTGAAGCATTAAAGTACCCTCTTTTATCACCAGAAAACTTGAGGGAAAAGGTAAGCCTTTCAAAAGCCCTCCCAGTTTCACAAAAAGTGCCTGCACAAACAAATTAAACCCAGGCAGACATTGCAGGTAAGTGCTCAGCTGAGAGACAGATGCTTGTCTCCTCCTTACCCTAAGGAATAATTTCTGATCAGGTATAAAATGCTTGTCCTGTTATGAAGGCCTCCAAAACACAATCAAAAAGGTACAGAATACCTCTGTTTCCAATTTAATAATCTATTTTTTAAAATAAGTTTTCCAGCACAAAACAAATTAGAGAGATGATAGCAGTTCCCAGCCCTCCCATTCTGCTAACTGTTCATCCAAAATACCCCTGGAGAGCTGAAACAACATTTAAATTTGCTTCCACACATTTTTATAGTCTTTTTACATTTGTAATGCAACAGATACTAAGCAGAGTGGAATGACTGCTTTTCCTGACTTAACTACAGCTTTCCGGAATGGCCTACAGTATTTCCTTGTAAATGCAGCTGAGAGTTGCATTATTAATACATTGTATGCACATCACCAAAAAGATGTATCATTCCAGTATAAAAAGAAAATACCTTAAAGATTAATACATTTATAATTAGAGCCAATAAAGATGAATAAGCTTTGCCTTAGAAATAACTTCGGATTTTTCCCCTAGAGCACGTGATGAATGGATACACAAAAGCATTTTTCTATACTTGTTAAAATCAGCTCCTTGTAGACTATGTTGTAGATGTCAGAACAAAAAAAAGATTCTATTTCAGACCAGAATGTTCCCAGTCCATTAATCTGGTTCCAGATCTGACATGGAGGAAAGCGTAACTTTTACCATTCAATTCACACTTTTCCGGTATCAGGTGTCTAAAGAGACTGCAGAATCTGCCTCTCTTACCCTGCTTCTCCCCCCTCTCTCTCATACACTAAAACATATTAAAAACAGGATTAACCATCTCACTTATAATTTATCATAAAGGAAAGCTGTATTTTTCATGATGCTTATACTGTATTGCATAAAACTTACTTAACAGAACTAATTTCTGACATCCAACATGTGCGAAATCTTAGCGGGACCTGCAAAGGCCTAAGTGATATGCATCTAATTTGGTGTTGAAAAAATGTCACTAACTTCTGAGCACTGAAGTCTAATGTATGTCTTTTTATTACAATGCAATAAACTAATGTGGCTTGGGGCAGGGAGGAAGGGGAGGCGACTTGTCACTCTCCAAAATCCAGCTAGTGCTCCAAGTATAACTAGTTCTATGCATTCTGCCTACCACCCATTGGTGGCCACCTAATGTGTTGGAGTCTACGCAAAGAAGTGGGTGGTGGGGTTTTGGTTGGGGTTTTTTGCTGTTTGGAGAAGCATATCCAATAATTAATCCATCTTTGAATACATAAGTATTGCAGTTCAGTTCAATGTATATTCAAGCTTCAGAACATTCAGGTTTTTTCTCTTCATCACAGCACTGCCGATTTCCTTCTATCACCGACTGCAGAACCAGTAAGGAGGCTTCCGTCAAAGCAAACAAGGCACAGCACAGTGCACTTAAGCTCCAAGTAGCTCATTTAACCACGCATGCCTCACACCACATGCACAGAGCCTTTGTTTATACTACCTCCCTGCCAGGAAAGGTTACTACTCTAAAATGAAAATATTTTGGTGCTACAAATCACAGCAAAACCTTGTCCAGCAGTCTTCCTCCAGCATAGACATAGAGTCACAGAATAGTAAGGGTTGGAAGGGACCTTAAAGACCATCTGGTTCCAACCCCCCTGCCATGAGCAGGGACACCTTCCACTAGACCAGGTTGCTCAGTGCTCCATCCAACCCGGCCTTGAACACTTCCGGGGAGGGGCATCCACAGCTTCTCTGGGCAACCTGTGCCAGTGCTTCACCACCCTCATGGTGAAGAATTTCTTCCTAATATCTAGTCTAAATCTACCCTCTTTTAGTTTAGAGCCATTCCTCCTTGTCCTATCACTACACACCCTTGTGAAAAGTCCCTCTCCAGCTCTCTTGTAACCCCCTTCAGGTACTGGAAGGCTGCTATAAGGTCTCCCCAGAGCGTTCTCGTCTCCAGGCTGAACAACGCCAACTCTCTCAGCCTGTCCTCACAGGAGGGGTGCTCCATCCCTCTGATCATGTTTGTGGCCCTCCTCTGGACCCACTCCAACAGGGCCACACCTTTCCTGTGCTGAAGGCTCCAGAGCTGGACACATGGTGGGGTCTCACCAGTGCGGAGCAGAGGGGCAGAATCACCTCCCCTGACCTGCTGGGCACGCTTCTCTTGATGCAGCCAGGATATGGTTGGCCTTCTGGGCTGCAAGCGCACATTGCTGGGTCATGTTGAGCTCCTCGTCAACCAGCACCCATGAGTCCTCCTCAGGGCTGCTCTCAATCCATTCTCTGTCCAGCCTGCATTTGTGCTTGGGATTGCCCTGATCCATGTGCAGGACCTTGCACTTGGCCTTGTTGAACTTCATGAGTTTCACACAGGCCCACTTCCCAGTCCTGTCAGGGTCCCTCTGGATGGCATCCCTTCCCTCCAGTGTGTCAACCGCACCACACAGCTTGGTGTCAGTACAGTTAATTACTGGCAGTCCAGAAGGAAGTGTAAACATTACACTGCAGAAAAATAGATGCGAGTCCATGTAGCAATTTGGAGTGGCTAGCTCCAGTGAGACAAACTTAAACGAAGGGTAGTGAAAACCATTACATATTCTATTTCGTGGGTCTCTGTCTTGGAGACAAAAAAAGCTACCTTGCTTCACTCCTTCATTCCTGATCTCACGGTGTTTCTATAGAAAAGTGTTTATAAGTATAACAAGGACTAAGAAAAACTGATCCAACTACTTTCTACTAGTGCCTGAGCTGAAGGTCACTTGCTGCTTTTCAGTGAAAGGAAGCATGGCCTAAGCAATCAGGCTGTCGCTGGCCCTTCTGCCAACCTGCTCTGTAACCCTGTGCTGGGCTGGTCATTCTGCCATGCTGACACCTGGCTTAAAGTGGGCTCTGGAGAGCCCCTACCCTCTTTTTGGTACAAATCAGTTACTACCCAGCAGACCTTTGGCACCTGTATCTGAAGGAACACTGCCTGAGTGCCAACTCCCTCTTCCTCTCTACTGCTATCTGTGGTAAGGCAACGTGGAAGGTTTCTTAATCTGACGTTCAAATGGCTCTTCATATTCTGTAGCACATCCAACTTAAAGAGGTTTCACAGAGCCAGCAGAATCTGATTAGGGAGCTTTAAGGTGACAAGTGAGCCCATCATTCAGCAGTGTTGATTCTGTCTGCAGAGATCACGTAACATCCATGTCGTGATTATTAATGTCTGTAACACATGCAGTGAAGGAATGGGGAAATACAAGCTTTATATGTCATCTGAAATCTTTACAGCGTTAGGCCTGTGGGTGCATGTCTGATTTCACAGGAAAAATAGCTTACTAGCACAAAAGACACATGTAGGACCTCTGTGTTCGAACCACTCTTAAAAGCAACTTAAAAAGTGAATCCTTTGAAAGATGCAAGTGCCATATTGAGCGTACCATTGCATTTTTCTTGGGGGGGGGGGGAATTTGTAAAGCAACCCTTGAATTTAATGCTTGAGTTACAAGAGCACTGGTGCATATTTAGTGTGTGACATATTACAGTTATTGCATGTGCCATTATAATTTAACTGGTCTCTTGCATACGTAATTAGTACTGCTCTATGAGTTATTTGCATACACGTTCTGCACAGAGTACTGAGGCTTTTGGCACTAACTTGTACTGACACATCTTCAACTCTTACATTCAAAGCTTAACCTAAAACTGGTGTGGTCATGATAATGTGCATTTGTTTCTCCAGGGATTCTGGTCTGGTGGTGTTCAGCTTACTTGCAGGAATCAAGTTTAATCTTTCGACTCTTAATTCTGGCAGCACATTGGCTGCTAAAGAAACCTGTGCTTTTCTCTCTTTTCTTAAAAACAAGACAAATCACTGTGATGGCAGATGGCACCAGCAGGCTGATCCACTGTAGACAGAAAGGGAGAGGCAATACAGGCCACATTCCCTACAGGAAAGAGGAACATATCACTGTAGACTTCTTCCTTGGATGAAGAATAGTGGAGCTAAACAATTTCAAGTCCCTTTTCCATTTATTCTGATTGGGGGATTTCAGCTTCATAGATGAACATTTAGTTCCTCTCTAAACACCCTGCTTTGGTTTTGCCCTTTTTGAGAAGGTTCTGCTCCTCCCAGTACATGTGTATTTTGAAATGCTTCCTTCTCTGTCTGAGAAATCAAAAGTAGCTCATGTCCCTGGCTAGCGAAAACCCAGTAAGCTTACTTGTAGTTTGTCTTCAAAGTACTTGAAATAGTTTTTGAAGAGGGGCATCTTAGACACCTGAGGTTAATACAAACATGAATTTCTGAAGAGGAATACTTCAGCAGTAGATCTATTTGATAACACATCCGAAGCTCCTTTTGCTTAGATCCATGTGAAGCATGACCACAAACGTGTTCATACAAACATACAGCTCTCCTTACCTGTTTCGCTTCCAATTAAAGGCTGATTTGCAAAATGCATGACTAATTCCTTCAGGCTAGAAAATTCATTAAATCCAAATTTGAATGAAGTTCCTGTATGTTCAACATGGAAGTGTTTCACAGAATCTTTTCCCCTAAAACAAAACAGGAAAATTTGTCAAGGCATAAATGCCAAAGGCATTTGGCATGCACAACCCTTAAACAGCAGCTTCCACTGCAGGAAATCTGGCCCAGACCACGGGCTGACAATCATGGTCCTAGCAGTAATACTACTGCCATTGCTGTCCCTCACTAATACTCAGCGTATATGACACTCAGATTTATTACGAAAAATCTAACTGCTGCTTTACAGACACGAGATGATGAAAGCTTAGAAAGGCCAAGTAAGTTAAATTAACTCTTGTGGCAATCAGTAAAAGACTCACAAATGAAGTTTCCAGCCTTCTGTCTAAGCAGGATGATACCCCTTCACTTACTCGGCTTTAGTCTTGATGGTGTACCTACATTACTCAGTGTATGTCTTATTTTCCAGGTAACATTTGAATCTCATTGAAAATGTCTTCTGTTTCTCTTTCAAAAACAGGCTGCCTCATTTTTGCACCCAAACCATGATTTAATAACCTAACTTTAGATACCTAAAGCTTTAAAAATTGTCTGCTTTGTCTCTACACTCAGACAAACGGTTCCTCTATGGCGCGCACTGTCAACCATGAACCGGGGCCCTTTGTCTGTCAGGGAAGTAACAGTACTTGTTTATGAAAACTGATGGTATTTAGAGAAGTGTGCAAGTCCTCACTTCCTGGACAGGCAATTACTTTGTCTTCAGAAGAAAGTGAAGCACTTAGTGCAAGTATTTCTCCTGTGAAAAAGTTACTTCTGTTAATGTCACTAGCACCCAACTTAGTCCAGAGAAAACATTGTCTCAGGAAAAATGTATGTAGCAAATACATTGAAAATATGGTAAAGAAAGGGATTTATAGTGTCTTTTCCATTGCTTATTGCCACTTCCACAGGAGATTATAATTTCAAACAGGTATTTAAACAAATATTTATCTTTGAACAGTACTCCTGACATTGTAGACCATGCCTCTCCTGACCTCCCACATGTTTTGTGCTACACTCAGCTGAGACACAAAGAGTGCAAGCCAAGCGCAGGTGCCCTACAACAGCAAATAGCTGCTGTGACTCCACTGCAATGACAGGGTTTTCATCTTTTCATTTATTTCACAAGAAATACAATGTTGCAAGGAGAGCAACTTCTACTCTATTTCCTAGTACCTTTTTAAAGTTGGCTAATTTAGCTGGGGGAGGGGATCTCTCTTCTTACAGCTGTCAATAAAAATCTCAAGGGATGTCTAAGCATTGTTTCCTTTTAAAACAAACTATAATAATGACTGAAGTTCCTTGTGAGGCAGAGGCAGAAAGTAAAGTAAAAGCTACAGAAGACATTTTAGGACAGAAAGAAAATGACAGCTAGCATTGCTAAAGCTATCCTTTCTACAAAAATGTGTCAGAACAAAACTGAATCACTTCTTCTAAAATTAAGTTTTAATATTAGTCAAAAAATGGAAAGAAAAACTTAAGAGCTAAACAAACGGTAGAAAATGTTACAACATTTTAAAATCAAAATCAGTATTTCAAGGGAGCTCTACCACCAAAAAACTAAAGTAACAGAACAAAAGACCAAACTCCAGACTGGGATATTCAGTTCATATGGTAATGCAGTAAGTAACTCTTGTTCCTACATGGAATGCTGAACAAGAGATTGATATTGGCCTGAAGCAGACTTTTCTAGGTCTTCTAAGGCTAGAATTTGTTAAAGCAGCAAATTTATTTTCATTAACGAACACTTTAGCTTTTGTTTCTTACTCAAAGAACACTACTTAAATTTCATTTTATTACAGTAAGCTGTTTCCTGAGTGCCCTTTAACAGTAGCTTCAAGATAGGTAGTTTAAAAAAAAAAAATTGGCTGAGGTAGATACCTCAAATGTTTAGATTTTAAAGTCAAAAAACATTAACCGGCAAGATAATGATTCATTTAAAATTACTTTCTTTTGAGGAAAGCTATTACTTATAAATGCTACTATTCTTTTTCCCTAAGACTTACACCCAGTTCAGTCATTGCTACTCTCAATACTCATTTTGTAATGTCATCTTCAGATGTCTCAGGCTCCCGCCCAAGCTCCTTGTATAAATGGCTGTCTACAGCGGTAATAATTTCAGCAGTGTATGTACAGGCATACTTGCTCCTGGGTTTTCTGTTGGAGATGAGTGAAGCAATTCATATTTGCCTTTTATACCTCTGGGGAACAGGATATGTGCAATTTGTACTTTCCTCCATTTCCAAGCGACTACACTTCCAAATTGTAACAGCTCCTGGCACTGAACACGAAGTAAGTCACAATTTCAAGGGCATATGCTATGTTCCTGTCTATTAGAGTTGTGAATAACTAGCATCATTATACTGATCAAAGTGAATTTAGCTTAAAAAGTTACTGTGATTCAGCTGAGCTGTGGTCACTAATTGTTCAGAGTCTCAGTCTGAGGCAGAAATGAGTTTGAATGCACTTGCTTAAAATTTCACTGTAGTGGCTTAATGTATCATACAGCTGCCAAAGGCTAAGAACATATTTCGGGTTAGACACCTCCACTCAGCTGACCTGCAGGGACTGCCTTGCGTGTCTAATGCATACGTCTTTTATATTGTCTCTCTAAAATACTGTGGCTTCTCTACTTCTTGGGACATTCTTCAAATGTGATTCAGTAGTGAAGTACCCCAGCCAGGCTACCTGTGCTGTTTATTGGCTGTGTCCTGAACTGATGTCAATTGCTGTAATTCTGGTGACTTCAAGGGCCTGACGTCTATCACTTGCAAGATATTGTTCAAATCAGTCATGTGTTACTGCCTAAGACTGAGACTTAGCCCAGAACAAAGGAGTAAAACCATCCAGTCAAGCACTGGATCGTCTCCTCAGAGATGACGGTTCCTATACAGAGATCAAGAAACTGCTGAAGTTATCGCCTATTAACTGGTGTATTTTCTACTATTCTCATCATAATTTCCTACTCCCAGCAGCTGTTTCTTAAACTCCTGTAACTGCTATACAGACTTTTATCATGCAGACTGAAATTTACAGCCAATTCATGGAATGATGTTTTTTACCAATTAAATTAATTCGTAGTTTGGAAAAATGAGAGCGATTTTCAAATCCAATCTGAATTTTTTTTTTCTTCTAACAAAATGTCATTGAGCAGGGTTACACCATTAGGGATATGTATATTCAAATAGTTCAAGCCCTAGGAAAAAATCTGCAGGTCATCTCGATGCACGAGACATGCAAACAAACATAGGAGTAAATGACGATTTTAAAACTGCTAGCTGCGCAGCATTAGATCAATTCACTTCTGCCATACCATACCTTACAGAGAGGGAGTACAAATCTTCCCTTTCATTACTCTTCCTCAAGAGATAGCTTCCATCCTGCCCGTTGGAAAGCAGCAGCGCTTCTGCTGCATGTCGGGTAAGATTATCATGATACCACCTGGGAAGACACAACGGGTCAAAGCATCATTCACTCAGCTCTTAAATGACAGCTTCTGCTGTGTTATGGAGCCAAGTTAGCAAACGAAAATGGACTGCAACTAACGCCGCTACAATTTTTATTTGCCATCCTTCTTACTGGCAGATGCAGGTTGCACAGAACTGCACCCCTTTCAGCAGCCTCCTTTTGACAAGCTCAGAAAATTATTATATTTTAAACTACAAAGTTGCATACAAACAGCTGACAGTTTGCTGAATCTAAAAAACGCTGCAAATTCTACTTGCACGAGCAACAAATTACCCAGGTGTGTGCTGCTAAGGTGAAAGCAATTTTGGGGGGTATGCAGGATCCTGTGTCTATTTTCAGAATCTATACTTCCTGACATATCTACACGCTTTGGTACACTTCCTCTTTTGGGGCAAACAGGCAACATTTAAACTCCTCCCAAACTCTATTTCCCCCAACTCAGTTCATCTGCACTGCTACATTCTGAACCTAAACACATTTGCCTAAGCTTAAAATTTTCATTTGAAGCATAACTCTTGTGGAAGAGGGAAGACAGGAAGGGAGAAAGGTTAAGTGACAGAATTTGAAGTGAAAATTTAAGAAATCTTGCCATTGTTGCCACTCAGCTATACATGGTCTGAGCAATGCAGGAAAAGATCTAAACCCCTGCTTCATTTAACTTCAGTTAAAAGTAATTTTTAAAAACTAAGAAAAGTGTGGCCAGCAGGCTGAGGAAGGTTCTCCTCCCCCTCTGTTCTGCTCTAGTGAGGCCACATCTGGAATACTGTGTCCAATTCTGGGCTCCCCACTTCAAGAAAGATGAGGAGCTACTGGAAAGAGTCCAGTGGAGGGCTATGAAGATGATGAGGGGACTGAAGCATCTCTCCTATGAGGAAAGGCTGAAGGAATTGGGCTTGTTTAGCCTGAGAAGAGAAGGCTGAGAGGGGACCTTAGAAATGCTTATAAATATCTGAAGGGTGGGTGTCAGGAGGATGGGGCCAGACTCTTTTCAGTGGTGCCCAGCGACAGGACAAGGGGCAATGGGCACAAACTGAA
>Ga0065711_1035211_pt1 | contig 22631 bp, 9 predicted proteins | sample Hoacrofraction12_FD_59098 | JGI IMG/M metagenome (GOLD analysis project Ga0065711, IMG submission 59098) | Hoatzin crop microbial communities from Cojedes, Venezuela - Epithelial fraction 12 v2 (version 2) | ecosystem: Host-associated > Birds > Digestive system > Esophagus > Crop | place... | reverse complement strand
CCCCCCCCGAATTCATTAATAACTCTGAAATATAAACTCCCATGAGGTCCTGCAGGCTCTGGATTTGGTCTTTGTCATATATGCTCTAAAAGAGTGAAATTCTTCAGCATTTTGTTTGCTATGCAAGCATCATTTGTAAATCATAATTGCAAACACTTATTTCCCAGGTGATATATACACATGTATATATTTACTTTAGGGGCTTCACTACGTCTGGGTCTAAGAGTATCCATGAACAACTTCCTTCTCAAGAGATGATTTTTATAACAGCATTTGGAGAGAATATGAAGAGCTTTTAAGAATTGTGTGCAATATGTAAACACATGAACCAACAGGTCTTTGGATTACTGAGAAGAATCATGCCTTACAAAATAACTACTGTAGTATATGCCATCGCTCCACGCCCATGGGTATTTTGGAAAATAATTCTCTGAAAACAACCCATGTTTTTGCTCTAGAAGACACTCTGAACACTACTGCTACTTTCCTTTGCAAATAAAATGAGACTTCCCAGTATGTAAGACACATTCTAGTAAGGTTCTGCTCAGTGTGTGCAAGGCTGGCTAACCCCGGCCTTGCATGAGAGTTTAAAGCTGCAAGCAAACAAGCTGGACAGTCATTCTGGACATGCTGTGCCACTGGAGCCCCAGTAGAAATCAATTCTGATGAGGAAAACTAGACAGGATTACAATTCTTCTCATCTAATCTTAAAGAGAGTAGACATCAGTAAAGTAGATACCTAGCTCTGAACACCTTTTTTAATACATGGAATGAAATAGGCACTTCTGGGTTGTGATTCATCTCCTCATGATACAGAGATCCACAACAGGTCAGGTTCTGAAATTGCCTCTCTGTCCACTGACTCGATTTAGGGACGTCAGGCGACCAACTTAAACACAGACACCCACACTGACATACACAGTCTGGTGGGATGCGTTACAACTGTGTCTGTGTGGATGGCTTCATTACCATGTTAACTACTCGCAAAACCTGAATGGCCTTTATTTAGTATGGTGCCATTCGTTACATCTAACGATGTTTGATGGTAGTGGCAACACTCTTGTCACCTGTGTTGTAGTATTGTAGTGTGTTGTAGCTTGTTGTACAGCCTCTTTCCCCATGTTCATAGGAATAAGACATTTACTTTCCTGCTCTCTTTCTGCCCCAAACAGAGACACTCATACCATCGCTCCCACTATGACCTGTCACCCAGCTCTGCGAGGCAGGTGGTCAACATTCCACGATTTCCCAATGCCAGGAGTAACCGTGGAGTCCTACCAGATCCCCAGCAGGCTTCAGGAACGATAGTGCAAATCGTGATCAACAATAAGCACAAGCACGGACGAGGTAAAGACAAGTACTCACAGTGTTACTCTGGGTCAGGAATCAGTCACCTATTGCTCAGAAAGACTGCTCAAAATATACAGCAGGCTCTTGGAAATTTACACTGGTATCAAGAGAGCCAACGCAAATCAGGGAGGCAAAAAGCAGTAAGCTAGTAAGGACGCGAAATTAGCTCTTGACTGAGATCAGTTGTGCCTACACATACAACAGTCTCACTCTGCCAAGGCACCACGCTATCGTGTTGCTCTCTGAATTACTTCATGGGGTTGCGCTGCGCAGTTCTGAGAACGCACACAGTGGCTGCCAGGGAAGTGAGCGTTTTGTGCCATAAAGGGCACCACGATGCCTCTAGATTCGCTAACTTGTTCACACAGGAACTTGTCCAGTAGGAAATTGTTTGCGGTTATTTTCTTCACACTGTCTCCTATTTTGTAACTTTACTGGGTGTAAACAGCATATGTTTAAACTGCCCCGCAAATCTCAGACCACAAAGCTTTGCCATAGCATCAGGAGGCTTTCTGCCTCCAAGGCTTAGCAAATTATTCTCAAGAAAGACAATATCAGGACTTCCCCCGCCTTAAGCTAGTTGTCTGAGGCAGTGGGATGCGACGGGGGCTTTTCCTCCTCCACAACTAATCCTAGAGGCAGAGTAGGCAATTAGCCTGTAGTGGATGCCTGAGCTGTACAGAGGCGAAGTTAACCAAGGTAATGAACCTCACTCTAAGAATCCTTCAGTGCCTTGGGATAATACAATATAGGACATATTACATTGTGGGGACAGCAGAACTTTGAGCCAAACCAAGGCAAACCTTATCCAAGCACGACTAAGCCATATTGCTGCTGCATTACAGGAAGGACAAAAATAGCGGGAAAATATCCATTCTCCAGTTAGTGGGACAGCAGGTTTTGTACAATAAAAAGGGTGGGATGCTTGGTTCCCACAGCGGGTGTGCCTCGGTCAACACTGGTCTGCAGGAGCAGGCCTAAGAAGCTATAAAAGAAACAGCTGTAATAATGCATGTTCAGAACAGCATCTGTCCACAAATACCAGCCAGTGTGCACTTAGAAACTACCCACAAAGAGTTAAAAGCCCTTGTGTTAGTGCCAACTAATCTTTTAAGGTATTAACTAACAGAAGGAATGTTGGCCATCAGATCTTTATTATCCACCTGAACAAGCATGAAAAAACATTCAGATCATGCCAGTGTTTTATGCTGAATCTAGGAGCAGGAATCCCCATGCAGTGCAATATCTTTGACACGTAATTCACACATGAAGACATCATCAAAGCAATTTCTAACTGATTTGTTTCAGCAAATAAAGAGCATACAGACGAACAGCTTATTTCTGGATGCAGTACAGAGTAACTGCCGCAACTTCAGACACTCACTGCCGGGGAGTGTCTGAGAGATCCCCGTGATGGAAACAGGAATGCTGACCATGTATTTTGTTTTGTTCTTGTGCCATTAACAAGTGTTTCATCAATTAATGCACATGCCCCTTGAGACGCATTTCAACAAGGTAAAAAATAAACACACAACAGTTCTCCAGACATGCAAATACTGTGCAGTTGCATGGATACAGATTTATCTTTCTAAACATGAAGAGCACTGAAAACAGGGCATCGGGGAACTAGAAGTTATTTGCTGTATTTTGGCTTCTGCTGGAGGCTTCACCTGCTACCTCAGAGTAATCGTTCACCTGATCTGAGCTAAACAAACCCTTAAAACAGAGAGAATATGTGTCCACACAATGTCATGTATGATCCCTTCCCCTGTCAGGGAGGAATTGTGAAATATTTATGTCCTTAAAGGATCTGGAGAACTCTAGCTGGGAAAAAAAAAACACATAAGCATAAACACAAATAATAATATAGTATTTAAGCGTGTAAGAAACCTGCTGAGCAGCTGAGTACTTACCAGTTTTTCTCATTTATAGTTTTTTCTCCCATATTCTTAGTATATAGATAACACTTTATTTGCTTTTGAGAAACAGTTTCCTAACTCTAAAAAAACCCCATGTCTTAAGAAAGAGTTAAAAGTAGCAAATTATAAGCCAAATCATAGCATAACCCCATGAAAAACAATACAATGGAAATAACGCTCCCCGTAAATCTCAGTAACTCAGTATAGTATAAGCCAGTTGGTCACATCTGTTACCAGTTAGATGTAAATTTCAGATTACAGATAAAAATTAAATTGCTTTTGAAAGTTACAGGCAAAACAGGAACATATTTTACAAATAAAAGCATGAATAAAAATGATGGCATATTAGAAGAATTGGAAATATTTACAACATATCCCAGCTCCACTTCAGTTGCTTTTAGAAATCAAGCAGTGCCCTTTCTTTCACCTTGTTAGGATTAGTTTGCATTTTTCTTTGTGTTTATAAAATATTTAAAAAGAAAGGAGTAAGGTTTATAGGACAAATGCAAACATGGTGTAAAGCGATATAATTCCCATTAACTGCCAGGTGACTCAAACTGGCTTCCACCAGGCATGGATTTTTTCACTCTCCTTGTGTCAGCTGTATTCCTCTGTCCCCCAAGGGCACCGATGAATAAATATTCTGAGGTGCTTAGATGCTATTGGAATGACATTTCAGTCCCATATGCATCCTTTCATGTTAATATTTTCTATTGATTCCAAAAGCCAAACGTCTCTACATACCTACAGACACTTATATTTCCACAAAGGACATTAAACTTCATTTTGCAACATTCCCTTGCTTTGTTCTGTGTGTCATGTAGCAGGAACTTTCATGCAAAAGCAACAAAAGGCCCAGGCGGCATTAATCCATCCTGCTGATACCATGGCTCTCACTGCAAAAGCCGTGTTCAGCTAACGGTAAGAAAAGTTGTGCAGGTGACTCGGTAGCAAACTTCATGATCCTGCCATCTGCAGCTTCAATCCGAGAAGCCAGAGCCAATGTGGCAGGCTGTGCCCTCTGTGTGGACTGAGACTCGGAGGGGGAGGAGGAGTGAGATTTATAAGCTGGTTATGATGCACAACTGAAGGGTGTCCACTGGCGAGGAGCTAGTCAAACACTTGACTCAGCCACCTCCACTGTTGTCCTCAAAAGAGTGATGGACACCAGTGTCAGCAGAGTTGAAATCAAGGCAAAACTGCTCAGAAAAGGGTGATCACAGGCTCAAAATCATTTTAAGCAGTGAAACTCCAAGTTAACAAGCAGAGAAATGGGCCAGGGGCACTAACAAATTATGAATAGAGACATTGTTTTAAACAAATGTGCATGAATCAAATGAATTTTCATAGAGAGGCAGCCAGTGAACATACCTTTTCCAGTTGTACTTTTTCTTCCTTTTCTCTTCTTTCATAGTTTGTGTTTCAAATGGCAAAACATACTCACACGGTGAATCTTGGCATCCTAATCTCCGGGCCTTTGGAATCGTAGAGTGCGTGTTGTGCACCTGCAACATCACCAAACAAGAATGTAAGAAAATTCACTGTCCAGAGCAATATCCCTGCAAATACCCTCAGAAAGTAGAAGGAAAATGCTGTAAAGTCTGTCCAGGTAAAACAAAGTTGATCACAGACCACCTTTTTGCTGTGCATGCTAAAGGGCTTGGCTCAAGCCTTCTGGTCATGACGAGATCTGATGAAAATAGCAGTAGCTGTGCCTGTTGTTGTGACTTCTGAGCAGGGGTCTGGGTGTGAGGCAGGCAGAGCTGCCCGGCCAGCACTGCTGCTCACTGCTGCTGGGGGGGCTTGCTGCCTGGGGCACAGAGGTTCTGATCAGTCACTGCCTTTCTCTCTGCTGCTAGCGTGGCTTCCAACACTCATTTCCAAAGAGAATATTACAGAAACGTACACAGAAAGTTCATTACTGTCAAAAGACTCTCATCCTTCCCCCACTGCAGTGCCCACAGAACCTTCAAATCATTTTCTAGCTTGTGAAATTTGCATGGAGATAATATCATGTCTGCTTTTTCAAATAGACCAGCAGGATTCAAAACCCCTGATTATAAACAGATTGGTGTCAGTTATGTAATGTAATCCTTTATGTAAATACTAACTTATCCCATTGTTTCTATGCTGCACTAATGAATAAACTTATGTAGACATTACTTACTAAAATCAGTGCCTACAACTAGTGAAAAATCTGCTAATATGAATCTGCTGATGGTCTGCCAAATGATCAGCTATGTTGCATGTGATATAAAGGGTGAAGGAGTGTCCAGTTCCCTTCTGTGCCTTTAAATTTCTTTTCTAATCTGTATGGCCCATTTCTATGTTTGTTTCGCGATGCATTGGGTGGAAATGCTCTGAGGAAATGAGCTGTTTAGTCATGTATAGAAATCCTTCATAGAACGCACACTTCCCAAGGCTCTTGCTATCCTGGCTTACTGGGAAAAGGCACGATGTGGTGGCAGCGGGCAGGTGGGAGGTCTGTATCCAGATCCTTTTGGATAGTTGTGATTCAGAGCTCCACAGCTTTTACTGGGCTCATTTGACATGAGAACAGTCAGCAAAACCTGGCTAACAGGCTTCAATAGAAAATTTAATAGAAAAAGAAAGATACTGTCTTTTTCTTTGAGATTCTATGTGCCATTTTTTAAGAAAGCTGAACCTCTTCCCACAGTCTGTCTTGTATCTGTGGAGATGTATTAATTATTAGGCTTTTCCACAAACAGCAGTCCCAGTTTCTGAGTTGCATCATCTCTCTTACATTCTTGTCCAACTTCCAGTTACCAGCCGAATAATTACAATTTATGTGTATATGCTCTATGACTTTACCAGGTGGGCAAGAGATAATGTGCACTGTCACTAGCCCAGGCTTGCACTGGCCAGCTGGCCGCCGCCAAGCAAAATGCAAACCTTGTAGGTTCTACCCGCCCTTGTCCTCAGCAAAGCTTTAACTGGGGTCTCTTCACTCTGTCCAACCGCCAGTTTTCATTTAGTTATTACCTCTGAGACTTCTACCATTACAACAAATACACTTGAAAATTGGACAACAGGTTCAGAAATTGTGAAGAGTCTCACAGACCACATGGTTTTCTACAGCTCATTTCCTCATGCAGCTGGATTATAAATACAAATCCTGTCCTGCCACCACAGACAGGCCACCAGAACCCAGCAGAATAGAACACCATGAAGCGTCTGGGGCTTAGCTGGAGATGATTGGAGTGGCCATACAACTGAAAGTTCTACTTTTAAACTAAACCTGCTTGGCTATTAGTGCCAAGTTAAGTTCTGGAGGACTTGATTACAGTTGTAGTATGTGTTTCGGGCTTTTTGTTCAACAGAAGAAGTGCCAAGTCAAACCTTTGACAACAAAGATTACTTCTGTGGAAAAGAGACACTTCCCGTCTATGAATCGGTTTTCACGGAGGAAGGAGAAACCATCAGAAAAATTGCAGTGGAGACTGAAAAGCCACCTCAAGTAGAAATACATGTGTGGACAATTAGAAAAGGTGAGTTGAGCAAGTTCTTTCTTTACACAGTGTATCATCTTCCATTAAAATCCCAGGACAATTTACAAATCCAGGCATCCTGAGACCGCTGTTCTTCTGGCTATTTAGGATATTGCTATTACAGCCACTTCCAGCACGCTCCAGTTTTGCTGTGCAAAGACCATTAATAACACGCAAGGCTCCAGTTCTGCGAACTCCTACCTGCAAAAGCACAATGACAAACAAGTTGTCAGTAATACCCCGTGCAATTTATTGCAGAGAAATGGGTAGTAGGGTTTGAAGCAAGTGCCTGGAGGTTCTTATTTAGGGTGGACCAAAACGCTTTCCATTGAAATCAGTCTGCCCTCTGTGCCTTAGTGATGCTACACCCATGATGGTCTAGAATACGGGCAAAAACTGTGCTAAGGATGCAAACAATATCTTTTACTAGACTAACTGGTAAAATAAGAAAAAAAAAAAAGGAAAATATTCAGAAGCCCAAGCACTTCTGCAAATCCTGAACTTTTAGTATAATAAAAATTATCTCCAGCCCCCTAAAAATCCTTCTACTTGATTTACTTTAAGCAAAAAGCATGTGGTCCTCACAGGAAACCCTCATATGGTGCAGCCCTTTACATGGAAACAATACATCTATAGAATGAACTTTAAAGCACCAAACAAAGCCCAAAGCGTGAGCAGAAAAGAAGTCACAGAGGATCGGATGGTTCATAACTACTGTGTGTGTTCAAGAAGCCACAAAGCCTTGTGACGATTTGACAGTGATGCTGCCTGCTAGCTCTTGACAGGCAAAATGGTATCTGGCTGCAAAGCGACACTGTTTTTCTTCAAGACATTGGGATTTTGGCTTCTGTTGTAATCTTACATTTACTCATAGTAAGGAAGGGTTCAGCTATGTTGGAAAAGAATTAGCTAATTCTCACACCCCTCACAAACTCCGCAATCGTAAATCCACAGACGGATTTACAGGGGAGTAGCAAAAAAACAGGGGGGTGGCCAACAGAATAAAAAAGAATAGGCTGAAAATCCACGTAATTGGGTAAGGATGATTTCACAAGGTTACTTGACATGGCAGCAACTCTACACAAAGGCAGGACAGCAACCCAGGTTGAGAACAAGAGGCACATTTCTAGTAACATGCACTTCTCCTTTCTTTGCTGAAGGGATTCTGCGTCACTTCTATGTTGAAAAAGTGTCCAAGAGAGAATTTGAAGAGCTTCCTTACTTCAAGCAGATAACAAGGACAACCTCTAGTAAGTAAAATTCTGACCTTCTCAGGTTTCTGTTCTCCAGATAATCACAGCCTTGAAAAACATTCTCTTTTACTCAACGCAGTCAAACAGATGTACTAATTTTTCCTCCAGTACATGGCTCCAATATTTTATAAGTTTAGATTTAAATAATCAAAATACAACAATTTAACATAGAGATACATATAACAGTAGTTCATGCCCACGCTGTCTTAGTCTCCTGTATTTTGATAAAATACAAGATAGGCTGTTTTCTGCCCGTACTGCCGTAAGTCTGAAATATGACTGATGTCAACACAGCAGCACAATCTGGATTTATTTGAGTAACATGTTAAGTTACCCCAATTTTTTAAGAAGTAGTTTAGAAGGAAAAAAATTTAGAGATGATTAAAGGAGTTCTTCTACATACATATATGTAATATTTGAAAGAAGCCTTTCCTATGTTCTTAACAATATCTTCATTATTAAAATCTGTCTTTTAAAAGGACATGTAATTCTTCTATCACTCTTGACTCAATTTCTTTTTTGTATTTCATCCAGCGTGGGGCATGACACTTAAATTGGTTGTTGAATTATGGTTTAGACATTTTTAGTTCCCAGTTCTTTTGCATTACACGTTGTCATTATTTCTGAGGTCTCTACTTAGGCAAGGCAGTATTTTTCCCAGGAATAATATATTCTTGATAATGCAGGCTTAGTGAGAAGCAGACACCTTTTCATATAAAAAGTTTCCTAATTTTTTGCTGACAGAGTTCTGTAAGCTTGTCATTGTTATCTGTAATATAGTATTTGAGTTACCAGAACAGCAGGCATTTCTATTAACATTATCAAAAATGTATAGAAATATTAATATCCAGAAATCACAGTTTGTATTACACTCAGATAGGCAGAGTTCACAGTGCATGAAACAGATTTGTTGCTTTCCAATTTTAAATATTTTGGCTTACCATCATAGTTAAATTTTCACATCACCCTGTCATAAAGCAGAGTATCCAGCGTCATAAATGGCTGAATAAATAGGGTCAATTTACAGTACCACTTAATTAAAGAAAGGAATAATATTCTGGTCCTTGTTTATGATTTTTAACAACGTTATTTTGCATGGAATATGTTACGTGATTGTAAGATACTCGGAATATTTTCCGTGGGAGGACTGGACATTCTGTCTTTGACCATTGTGAATCAGCTGCTCTGGAGAGTGCTTGTAAATGTCTTTGAAGTTCCCTATGCCCTTTTCTAAGTCAGTATCTGTCTCCTTTGTATTTTTATTTTCAGGCCAGTGGAAAATATTTAGCGAGGGAGAAGCTCAGATCAGCCAAATGTGTGAAAGCAGAGTGTGCAGGACTGAGCTCGAGGATTTGGTAAAGGTTTTGTACCTCGAAAAGTCTGAAAAGGGTCACTGTTAAGAAAGACAGCACTGGAGGGAGAAAGACAAGAAAACTTATGAAAACTTGGATCTGCAGCTGGACTGCAGGCTTATTTTGCTTAAGTCAACAGTTGCCCTAAAAACCAAAACTATAATGCAGTAATTATTCACATCATGCACAGCAAATTTGCTGCTTTATGTGTAGTGGTCTGTGTCAACCGTTCAAATATCTCCTCCAAAAGACTAGGAGGCTCTGTATTACTGGTGGGGGGAGGAGAAAGAGAGACTGTACTTTTCCAGAGTTGCATTTCTTTACAAGTTAAAAAGAGAAAACAGAACATTTTTATTATTATTATTATTTGGCAAGTTAGTCACGCTAATGAAAAGAAGGACACCTAATAAATGTGCAGGAGCTATGGAGAGCATGATTTCCTGTGCTGAATTTATACCATTGCTGGTGTTGAAATGACTCACGGATTTTTTTTTAGTAGTGGAGGAAAAATGCAAGTGATACAATACTTGCGTTGGAGACATAAAAACCAGATTTAAACTAACAAACTCCTAAGCAGCCTGCCTTTGGGATGATGTTTTGTAGTTGAGCAAATTGAGTCCCTAAACTGAACAGCAGGCGTTAGTGGCAATCACTGTATTTTTGTAGCAATTTGAGCAAATGTTCGCTTTTAAGTGGTTTGCACTGTTTCCTCCACCCACTTCTCTAAAAAATGTGAAGTGTTAGCTCCCTGTCACGGCCCTGGTAACTTCATTCTTCTGGGCCCTATTAACACATGGTCTTGGCTGATGAACTGCCCTCTAAAGTGACGTGGCAGTAGGTGGTGAAGTACCTGCAGTACTTTCAGAACACCTGAGGGTTAACCCTCCCAATTAATGACTTCTTAAGAGTTGCGACAGTGCTTAATTTATTTGTTCTGATTTGTTACAAACCTAATCTTCTGCATTTTTCTGAGGGTGACCTCTCAGTTCTCGTGCTTCAAGGCCAGCTTTCCCCCATGACAAACACCGCACAGCTACAGCAAGCCTTTAGAACACAGCAGCTCTGGGAAAACTGTTGTCTTGGTGAAAAACGAATCGGAGAGAGTCTGTTAAACGTAGCGTAGCGTGTCTACAGTGTGTAGAAGAAAGGTGGCTCTCATCTGCAGAAAAAGTGTTAAGTAGAATTTAAAAAATGTTTTCTCTGAAGAGTCACCGAAGTACTGCCCTGCCTCGCGGCTGAGATGTTGGATTAAAGCCCAAGCAGCAAGTGACTCTGCCTGCTTTTGCTCCCATTTTCTACGGCACAAGCAGACAGGAATACGGCTGTTCAAACCCAAGCTTTATGGAAATGGTCTGAGGCAGGGGCTGGGTCTTCCCAGGGAGTGAAATCAACAGTGACAGCAAGGATTCTGAGATTTGTCGCTCTGCCAGGGACAGCACTCTGGGCCGTACCCATTTCTAAAGGGATGAAGGTGTGGGAGAGCTCAGCGCTGAACGCAAAAAGCCCGTTGCAGGCAGAGCCTCACCATGCTGAGGAGATCCTGGCCTGGAGCAGCAGACCCTGGCAGCCCCCCTGCGCAGGGCAGAACGTAGGGCCAGGCTGAGGCATCAGGAGGGTGTCACACCGGGCTTCGCAGCAAAGAGGAGCAAGTGAGGAGGACAGGCATGAAGGAAAGGCTGAAGGGAATTTGGAAAATGCGTACAAGGTGATCTCAGGTCCTTAGTGATTTTGCCTGTCTATAACCACCCCGTTGTCCCTAGGCCTGGACAGAGAGCAGATAATATTTAGGAATACTTCCCTCCCTGCCAAGCACTCAGCACAGTCCGCTACATAACGGGAAAACACGCTAGACAGGGAGCTCCTCCAGCAACTGCGTGGATTTGCAAGAACGCAGTACTCTCACCTGGTGTCCGTAAGAACCTCGGGGGCTGGGCTGTGCCCTGCAGTGGGGCCGCTGTCCCCGGCCGTCCCCGTGTGGGGCAGCCCCTTGGCTCTCCTCAGGGGGGTCCCTGCAGCCCCGCTGCCAGGGCACCCGCACCTGGTAGCACTGATGCCATGATAGTGTGCACAGTCTTCACCAGCACCTGGCCGTCAGAAGTCCTGTACCACAGTTCATTGAAAGGAGAGCTCAGTGAACGGTCCCACCACCTTTCCACGGGACTGTAGCCTCTGCCTCCACAAATCCTGTCCCAGGGTTTGAAAGGGGCGTAGCGTGTCCTGACTGAGGTCCTAAGACCTCGCTGCGCCAGAGGTTACTGCAGGGTAACTGTAGAAGCATTTTGGCATCAGCAACACCCACTGCACGTGGCATCTACTGGGTTGAAATGTGCCGCAGGAGTGCAAAATTTTATTGTAAGTCTTCTAAGTAAGTCACGAATTAACCTGATTGTTCCTTTGGTGAAGCCATTGTGAGGAAGAGGTTCTGAGGGACTGTAGCAATCTGGTGGGAAGACCAGCAGTTGATTTCTCACCTCACGGGCATCATCTGTTTGTAGCAGTAGCTGGTGGAAAAACACTAAGTGGAAAGTGTACAGTGTTTGTAATTTTTTTTTAAGAAGAAGAAGGCAACCTGATTTTTGTATTTGTGACAGGACAGGTGGAATCCAGATTGTGTATTTATTTTATAATAAACACTTTTTAAGAAAAGCAAAAAAAAAAATCATAAGCATCATTTAGTAAAATGCAGTATTGCATTTTTCCAGTTTCTGGTCACTTAAGACAACAAAATACACAGTGTCATGTTTTTCATTCTCTTCATGGGATGTATGTCTGTTACGGTACTTATTTATGTACTTGTTGTATCACTTTGACCTGGTTTGATAAATTAATAAACTTTGAAGTTGATAATAAGGTGTTTTGTGTACGATGCTGTTTGGTCAAAATGTTTGGTTTCAGTTCCCTGTTTGCAGCCCTTCTGCTGCCACCTCAGAGAAGGCCTGAACACACGCCCAGCTGGGTGCAGTGCGCGGCAGCCTGCTGCCGAGTCGGGTACTGAGCTACGGAAGAGTCGGATTCAAGACCTGGACTGCTGGTCAGGGTGCACAGTAAGGCTTCAGCACTCACCCGCATCCTTAACACTTCAAGTGTGAGCTTGAACCACACAGACGTCAGCAGTGCACCTAAGACTCCAGTTTATCAAAAACTAAGAGATGTTCTTAGGTCATGAGCAGTTCTGACCTACTGTCAGTTACAACCAGGCTGGAGAAGCTCTGGGCAGTGCGCTCACGGGAGTCCCAGTGCACTCGGCAGGATTGTGTGGCCCTCCACAGACAAGTTCGCTTCGGTTAATGAACTGCTGCAATAGGCTGCAGGGTTTAATCCATAGGGATGGTAATCTTGCTCCCATTTAAGCCACTTCCAGACAAGGCAGGAAAAGTTTGCTGTAACTCAGCATCCACAGAGTCGATGCTGAGCCCTGACTGCTCACTACATTTGCAAATCAGACACGTAAAGCTTGCGGCAGGACAGCTGTGTCCCCCGTGCTGCAGCAATTCATTCTTTCAGGTATTCTCTCAGGAATGTCTGCGGCAGAATTTTGCAAACCAACTTACACTAGCACTCATCCGAGCTAAACTGAAAAGCTATAGAAATTATCACAGCCTGGGTAACGCAAACAGACAAGTTAGAAGGATCAGCAGGGTGCTCAAACTACCAGTTCATTTCAGTTGTTTAATCTCAGGAGCCACCACTGTTTGCTTTCCGGACTTGTTAGTAGGGCAGCAATGGTATGCTGGGGAGACGGCATAGGACCTGCAGTATACAGACTTTCTGCTCAGAGATGTGTCTGACCTTTGGGAAATACCCCATTTAATTCAGCTTTCACATACCTAGCATGATTAATTTTGAAAATGAAAGCATTGACATCCGTATATGGAATCCAACTTAAAAAGAAATCAAGCATTGACAACTGAGAGAACAGTATAGGACACTGCTTTCTGGGCAATACACATTCTGAATCTCAAAATAATTGGGGGAATGTTGATGGAATCAATCTGTGCTAGTGACTAAAAAGAGATGTTCTTAAGAGACACAAGAAAAAAGTATAAAACATTAACTCAGACACGGCTAGCCTCGTAATTAAAATGGGAGTATCAGCCTTGGGGAAGATGATTGTTCAAAGTGATTCCACGGTAAATCACTTGCAATCAATAAGTACATCAAATCTGAAAATCAAGATGGCTCTGGAAATTCTTTATGAAATTAATTTCTGTTATTTCATCACAACCTGCATAATCATCTTAGCCACCTTTTTATTTTAACCAGGTATCTGTTACAAGAATCCTTCCCATGAGGACACACCCTAGGCATGCATACCTGCTCTGCTCTGCTCTCCTCCTGTACCAGACCCCCTTTCCAGGTCTAACTATCCAAGGGGCGTCAGCCTTCCCAGTAGCTGCAGGCTGAACATCAACAGCAGTTGTACAGCTGCATTCCCATTGAATGTATTCTCTTGATTTCCTAACATCCAAATGCTTTTTAGCAGCACACTAAATCTTATTTCTCACTTCGCTACTGTTCCACTCTCATGGAACACAGATCATCTCTGACGCCACAGGACTCCACGGGCCAGGAAGGGCTGGAGACCAAGAGGAGAGCCCTGTTCACTGCTGTGTTCTTCTGAAATGACTTTTAAATATACCTACACAAGTATGAGAGAAAGCATATGTCAGCTTAATGCTCTCATCTTCACACACTCTCCATTAAAAAAAAAAGGTCAAACCATTTCACAATTCACATGATGAATACTTCCAAAATAATTGATAGCACATGAAGTATTTGCGTAATATTGGTGTGCTCTGGTGCCTATTGTGTTACCCATCTAAGATAAACGCCAAGATTTTGGAGATTTATTGTGGGACGGGTGAAAATTGACCAAGTTAATCCTTATTTCCATTTATTGCTTTTGTTTGGGGTTTGAAAAATGTCTTCATCTTCTGATCTGAGGTTTTGGACTGTTCTACTTCTTGGGTAAAGTATGTCTGCAACTACATGAATATATGAGTACGAACCCACAACCCTGCCCTACTCACATAACACCAACCCAACTGTGAGCAAGAATGCAAAGCATCCAAAGCAAAAACAAATAATTGATTTTAACCCAGCAAAACAGTTTTTAATGTAGATACACTGGATGACAGTTCAGAGTGTTCAGAAAAGGCAGTGAGCCTGTTCACTACCACTCAAAGTAAAAACTCCCAATCTGTCCTCAAATGACCTCAGCTCAAGAGGCAGAGGTCATACATCACACCAAGCTTTAAGTGCAGCTAACTGCTTCTCAAATAGCATCCACAGTTAGCTGATCTCTCCACCAAGATCAATTCTACCTCCTGTAGATTTACTTCTCCGGTTTCTCTCTTCTTTCTTTGTTTCAGGATCACAGCATCACAAAATCAGGTGGGTTAAGGCCACAAGAAATTAAAACTGCATTCTATTCCCATTGAAGTAAACAGCCAAACTCCCAATCCCTTTAAGAAGAGGTCCGTAGCTCTCTGGTATTATACTGGAATTAAGCACATTTTAGTGTGCTCTACTATTTAGTGTATACCAAAGGTACATTTTGTACTTTTCACAGCCAGATTCCCAGCCACTTCATGTTCCTCAGCCAGCGTTGTTACTCTAGCCTGTTCTTTCTCCCCTCTGCCAACAGATAGGATGGGACAATGAATCCGAGTCCTGATTTTAGAGGCATAAATAGTAGTCAAATGATGCTTAAGGTTTACGTACTGGGGTATTTTTGTTCCACATCTCTAAATGGGAAGATGAAGACTTTCCTGTTAAAACATCCAGCTTGAAATTAATATGGTATTTATTTTCATCTTCTGTACTAAAGTGTTGTGCAGCATGGCCGGGTTGTACGCTGTTAAACATGCAGTTTGAGGTAGCTGCAGTTCAGTAGAGACTGAAATAATTCCTATATAGACTTCTTGTAGTGTACTCAGGGTGGAATGGGAAATGCTGTAAAAGCATCAAACAAGAAAAGCGAGATCTTGGGCCAGTCTTTTCAATACTGAAAGGAAAAGACATTCTGCAGAAGTATTTATAGTTGCAGCTGCATAACTATCTCACAAACCAATAGACAACAGTCACCAACTAATCAATCTTCACAAAGTTCTTCCCAGAAAAAAGAAGATTTGATTGTAAATATGGTTATTCAGTTAACAAAAAATTATTCTTGGAGACACATGTACAGCTCCAAGTGGTGATATGTTCCAGAAAGCTGTGTTTTGGTATCTGAGATCATGTTTTAAATTCTGTGCTACCAGAAAATATTTCCCTGCTTTGAATGCCATATTATATATTCACATAAGTCTCACAAAATCTTTGGTTTTAGATCTAGCCAGACAGTGGCATCCTTTAAAAAAATGGTCCAATGACAGCACTAAGAAATAATAGAGGATGTTTACAATCAGAGCTGATTGTCCACCAGGTTTAACTTTGCCATTTACATCAATGCAAACCAGTTGTAAAATCATGCAACCAAATCCTACCAGTAGCCCTTCTCACTCACTTCATGCTATGTAAATTACGGTAACCAAATCTAAATAAAAAAAAAAAGTTATTTTGAGCTTCAGCAAATGTGCTAAATTTCTGGAAGTAAAAACCCTGCTGCTATTTAGTTTGAAAGACTTAGTTTATAAATTAAAGATTGTTTTCACAAGTGAGAGGAAATAAATGTAGATTTTTTTATTAATTCAGAGAACATTCAGCCTAGAGTCTCTTTTATTTTGCAATCATAAATAACTGAAAGATTCAATTGATAATAATGGTCAAAGCCTACAGAGACTTAGGAACTCACAACAGCTTTTCCCACCCTGATTTTTCTTCTTAATTCAAAAAGTCAGACATTTTTCAGAGACCTTTGCACTGATGAGTCCCTGCTGAAGAGACTGGGCTCTTCCCATGACATCAGCTGATAACAAGCTCCCAATTTCTTTATAGTCAGCATGCACTGGAAATTATCGACCTCATCTATATGATGTCCATAATGAGATCACTGTTATTAAGACAAAGCTGTCATAACCACCACGTTTGTGATGATCACGGCTCATATTAATACATAGAGTGCCTAAGAAAATGCAGTCACTAATTTACTTTTCAAGCAAGAAGCTGAGCAAACCCTAGAGAAAATGAGGAGCAGAGAAACTCTTGACAACTGCAAACCTGCATTTGAATACTAAATACTGAAAACTGGAGCTCTTTTTCCTGGCCTCTCCACCAAATTCTACATTTCTTAAGAAACATTTTGGTTTTTGTCCATGATTAAAATATTGAAAGGAGCATCTGCTAGAACGAAGCATCTTCATCTCTAGAATGAAGCTCCAGCAAAATCAGTCTGCTGGAAGATTCTTGAAGCCAAGAATCCAGTAACAGGCAAACGGGCTTCTCCAGATCTTGGATTACACAGCTCAAACACACCAGAAACTCACTGCCTCATGTTGTTCCCTTAAAATACCCCATAAATATACATAATAGTCACGATTCAGTAGAAAAAGATACAACATGTAGGATTTTAAAGGAAATTATCAGATCAAATTCTGTGTAAATCAGTCTATTTGCACATTAGAGGGACATCTGATGCAACAGAGGAATGAGCACTTCAATGTGGACAGAAGGCACAAGAAAAAAATGAGGAAAAATATGACATTGACTGTTGTATGTGTAAGGAGAAAGATTTTTCTCCTCTTCACATTTTCTTTTTAAATTGCAGTTTTCAGAGGCATTGCGAATCATTCATTGCTGCTCCTCCTATCAGCCTGTGAAATCTTGACAGGTTTCCCAACAGAGGTTCCCAGGGGAGTCTTAGCCCAGAGGATCAGTGAAGAGAGTAGAGTAGCTGTCACTTTCAGTTCTACTTCAGGGCAATGGGATGAACCCAGCAGACTAGCTTGTATTTCTATTTTGGAAAACACATCCAAAGACCTTGCTTGTAAATAAAGATTGGTCTAGTCTAATACATGAAAGGTAGGCAAGGTGAACCCCAGGATCTCTTCTGGGGCTGCCTCAATCAGGCAATGTATCCTAAAGCCACTGCTACTGGTCTATAATATGTTACCTAACAAACTTTAACAAAAAAAAGTCAAGAAATATAGACTTGCCCCTTGTATCAAAATAACCTGATTTCTGTTGAGTGTCTGCTTTCTACCAGCATCCTTCCAGTCTTAGACCTAAGGACACCTTCTTCTGGTACCTATTCTGCTCTGAAAAAATTCTGGTAAAACAACATTCTGTAATGAAAAAAGCAGGAGACCCAAAACCTGCTTCCTAAGAACTCTTGGTGACCTAGCTGGGAGAAACTCTGTAAAACCCCAACTCTGCTGCCCTGGAAATCAAAAAAGGTCCTGGCCCATTTCTGCAAAAACTTGTGAAAAGCCAGTTGCCCCTGTCAACAGCATAACTATTATTTTCACTAAATACCAACTGAGAGAGAATCCCAAAACAAAGTCGGTCATCAGGCTGGTGAGACCTCAGAATGACGTAATGTTTGACAATAAGCTTTTGACTTAAAACAGGTAGTCCAACAAGTTGAAAGTGCATTTAGTTAAAATATTTTCTAGACCAAGGGGTCTTCCTTTCTAACAAAGCTTCAGATGCCACATAATCATAAACTTTTCAATTTGAAAATTGCATAGGAGGTGCCAAAATCAGTGAGGAAATGAGAAAATTTGACATAACCCTTTCAAAATGAGCTTTTACCTAAGTTAAAATAGACTGATGTGCTCTTGTTTACATCTTAAATTTTGCCCTATAAGGTAACCACTTTGGATATGCTTATATCTCTTTCTTCCATTATAAAATCTTATTAAGCCCTCACTGAAAACACATCATCTTCCCTACCTATCTTGTATAAAACTCATTCTTCCAAAATAATAACAAATAAAACAGAGTGAAAACAAGCTAAGGCAGTGATGAAACTTTTATGAAATGAATAGGTGCTCTCTGTGCCAATACAGTCTGTTTAATCATAGCCTAACATTTTAATTATGTATATAGCTAAGCAGACTTGCTTGCATTGGCTTAATTATTGTGCATGATAATATGAACAAAGGGCCTCTGTTAAAGTAATCAACAAAAATTTTAGCTGGCTGGGTTTTCTCAAATGTTCCAAGAGCAATGAAAGATCTGATCATTAAGCATTTACTGCCCCTGAGAGCTGTTTTAAACCTGTTCCCTTCATATCACAGCTGGCCCCTTGAGAAGCCTCAAATTCTTTTTATCTGAAAGCCCTAGTAGAGCAGAACAAAAGAATGTTTCTCGTTTGGAGTGAGCTGTCTGTGTCATCTGTGTGATGTTCACTAGCAGGAGATGTCTATCTTAATGAGCTTTTGGCCAGGAATGGCGCTGCCGCTTTCTAACTTTTGTCCAGTTCACAGGCCTCCTGATGCGGGGCGCGCTGGATGTGTTAGAACTGTAAATGAGCCCCAGCAACTGCACATTGCGTAAGGATCCCACAATAACAATTAAGCAACAGTCTCTGCTGTCGTGGGCCTCTCCTGCCAGATAATTGACCGCGACGGGAGCTATGCAGAGAACCCACGCTGAAGGCGAGGACACATAACAGAAGTGAAGGTTCATTATCTTGCAATGAAAGGGAAGTTAGCACCAATGGGAACTGGGTTTTAAAGGACCAAAGGGTTAAAGCTTTCACATTTTGGAGGCATTTACCATGAATTTCTACTTTGCCATATAAACACTCCAAACCTACCCATGTATATGGTAGAAGAGAGTCGAAGAATGCTAGAAAGTTGAGCAGAATGTGTGTCTGTTGAAAAGCTAAACATTCTGTCACTGTAAAAGCTTGCCATGTAAAATCTGGAAGCTCAAGAAGACAACCAACAGCCAATGTATTACAACAACGGAGGATCTCTCTGGTACCCTGAGAGAGTTCAAGTACTTTACAGTCTCACTTTCCTCTGCAAGTCTGTGTCATCAGATCACATTTCCCACCACGCACAACCTGCTCTCACAGAGATGACACACCACAGGAGCCCCTGTCCATGCTGCATCCTGAGAGATACGGCTCACCTGCCCCACCAAGGAGAGCAGGGATGGGGGCGAAGAGAACTACAGGAGCCATCCAGTACCAGGGTGGGCATTCATAGAACTCCTGTGCTGGGTCATTTTTCAAATATCCGTTTTCTCAGTGGATATTCTTCCTTAACCAGCTATGCCAACATGTTGGTGATAAACCCAGCAAGAAAGAATTCAGGAAGTTCTGAAAAGCTGTTACCTTATTATATGAGAGGCAGATTTACTGGAAGAGCAATCGGGAGGTCTACGGCACTTGCAGGCAGCCCAGTGGAGGACGTGTTTCATCCACGTGACTGAGTAGAACCTGTAGCGCTATACAATCCCCATGGCACCACCACAGCCAATGCAATCTCACGCCCAGCACATATCAACGTGATATTCCTCCTGTTCGGCACTGTCTTTATTCCTGAAGCTGAACTCTTGTTCTGCATGCAGCCTTCTGCTTCTTGCTGTGCCCAGCTGTCTCAGCCCTGTACTGCTCACCCTACCTCTCTTCCCTTCCCATCCTGCTAACAGGCCGTACCGTTGTCCCTAGGCTTGTCAGTCCTCCTTGCCGGTCAGTTCCTCTGCCTCTCAGACTGCAAAGCTCATTTCTTTTCAAACACCTTATTTATGCAGTTGATCGTATCAGTGAACAGGCAGTGGTGATAGATGATCATTTTGAATAAACTTTTGCCAAAAAGAAAGTGCATAGCTGAAGGGAGAAAGTGCAGTTTCACACTGTACGGTGGGGAAGCACTAGTCCCACTAGACTACTCTGTCATTCAGGAAAGTGCCTTTAGGTGACAGTTAAATTGTTAACACACTACATCATTAAACAAGGCAATAATAAATATGTATTTTTCAATTCACTTTCATTAATGAAGTCAAAGCCATTCTAGAACTGATCAGGATCTTACTTCCCTCATCTACATTCTAGTACAGTCCCTGAAGCTTTTCCCTTACCTCATCTGCATTTTTCCTCATTATTTTCCACAAATTCAATTAGTTTTGCCCACCAACTCAAAAATGCTGAAGACTACCAGAGAACAGTGGGTTTTCTTCTCTCATGTTATTTGCAAGGGTTGCTGTTAACAAGTTAGCCTGAAGAATAAAAGGAGAAATAAAATGCGGCAAAACAATGACTGAAACTCCTACAACGCACCTGTGGTTTTAGAGCTGGACGTTTGTGAGTGGTTATTCGGCTTCGCTCAGATCTACCCTCCCGAGGCAGAGACATTCACTCCTGACAGGAGACGGCAGGAAGGAAGGAAGCAACGGAGATGGGAAAGAGAACTTTTACAGCTGTGCAGGTGGCAAACAGGGGAAAGGATCTATAATGGAAAAGAAAGGGTGAAGAAACCACCACACCAGTCTTGTCTCTTGCTGAACAACTAGGTCGACTGACTTTGCAAATTCTTGAGCAGTTTCCTGTGCAGTGCTTCATTGTTTGCATGCAAGCCTTTCTGCTGTGGTCTTGGCTCCCACGTTGGGCATACTTCCTCTGTAGGGTGAACCTTATTTCCAGACATACTTCCCCCACCACAACCACTAGAGTGGACTATGAAATAATTGCAGCCACAAGCCTGGTCACAGCACAATGAGTCCCTTAAATTGTTCACAAATGTCAATATACATGGCACAGTAACGGCATGATGCCCTTGGGGAAAAGGGCAGATAGCAGATATCTACCAGTCCTACCTATATGAGCCATACTGGGCCAAACCCCAGCCTATACAGCTCAAGTTTCACTGCCGTCGAGCAGATCATCCCCAGCACATGCTCAAACAAACAAGCAAGAGATCTCAAATGTCACTGTGGTCTCACTCCAAAAATGCAAAACCCAGAATTTATATGGATCATAAGATTTCGTTTCTGGGGGTCTGAAAATATCTACAAAGCTCTGGAAACATCAGAACCTCACCAGAAACTGCATGGAGAAATATTTTCTCATACTGTGCATTTCTCTGGCCTGCAAATTCCAAAAACTGTGGTTAACTCCAGAGTTTTCTCACTGAAGTTATTTTTATGCTGTTCACATTCATTTATTAATCCTGCCATCTGAAAATACAGCTCTGTATTAGGTATGTTCTGATCTTCATTTGGAACCATTTACAGAATTAACAACCTTTGATTTGGCGGAAAACCAATCACAATTCTCTGTAGCATGGATGTGCCTCAATACGCAGCAAAAATCAGCAAGAAGTTCCCCAGGAAAGCAAGTATGGATGTGATGCAAGCGTGCCACTATGCTAAGGTCAAAAAGTTACCACCAGGAACTAGCTACACCCCAAGACCTAAACAAATCCTTGCTTCTCTCCTTCTTTGATCTACTGAATAGCAGCAAATTCAAAACTGGTAAAAAAAAAAAATCTTCTGCCAGCAGTCTTTGAAAACACTGCTGCAGGAGACCACACACAGGAGTTCCAGAGTGTTAAAAATAGATTGGAAACTTCTGTTAATAAGATAATCAGTAATTAAAACCCCAGTCATTTCACTTTTATAATGGGACAGCAAGAAACAAGCAAATCAGAACTGATTTCTGGCAGTATGCAGTGTTAGCATTCTGGCATCATTTTCCATACACACAGATCTACCAAAATAGAAACAACAACCATTAAAACAGTTTTAAAAAAAACCAACTTGCTTTCACTAGAGGTAATAACACTTCTCCCCACCCTGAAAAAACATCCTTTTATTTGTCAAGTCAGGAAAAAAGGTCATGGCAGTTTTCATAAAATTTGGACGATCTTCCGCCAGCTCTACCAGCAGTGACAAACGACAGCTGAGAGACTTACAGCCTCCCACACTGGTGGGAGGGAGAGCGAGCTCTGCACTGTGAGGGACTCACGCTTTCCTGTATTTCATTTCTGTATTATTTCTGTTTTATGTGTTTAGAAAAGCATTCATACACATAGACCTCCAGGACCAAATTTATGCCTGTTTTTAGGCAAGCTATACCTCTGTCTCTCTTGCCTGCCCTTCCAGTTCTTTCTTAACTCCAGCCTATCTGACTTCAGTTGTGAAAAAGCCCCAACTATGGTTTTCTGATAAGGAAAAAAAAAAAGTTTCTGAAAAAATTTTACTTTCATCGTGCCTTTCTCCACTTTGTTTCCTTTTCCGAACGTGCTGGTTCTGGCTGGGGTCGAGTTCGGTTTCTCCCCAGCAGCTGGCACGGGGCTGTGGTTTGGATCCGTGCTGGAAACAGCGTTGATAACCCCGGGATGTTTCCGTTCTCGC
>Ga0065711_1035210_pt1 | contig 22633 bp, 16 predicted proteins | sample Hoacrofraction12_FD_59098 | JGI IMG/M metagenome (GOLD analysis project Ga0065711, IMG submission 59098) | Hoatzin crop microbial communities from Cojedes, Venezuela - Epithelial fraction 12 v2 (version 2) | ecosystem: Host-associated > Birds > Digestive system > Esophagus > Crop | place... | reverse complement strand
CTGGGGAGGAGTGGCTGGAAAGGTGCCTGGTGGAAAAGCATCTTTGGGTGTTGGTTGACAGCCAGCTGAATATGAGCCAGCAGTGTGCTCAGGTGGCCAAAAAGACCAGTGACATCCTGGCTTGTATCAGGAATAGTGTGGCCAGCAGGAGGAGGGAAGTGAGCATGCACCTGCACTCAGCACTGGTGAGGCCGCACCTGGAGTACTGTGTTCAGTTTTGGGCCCCTCACTACAAGAAAGACATTGAGGTGCTGGAGCTTGTCCAGAGAAGGGCAACGAGGCTGGTGAAGGATCTAGAGAATAAGTCTTATGAGGAGTGGGACTTTATTGCTCCCTACAAGTACCTGAAAGGAGGTTGTAGTGAGGTGGGTGTTGGTCTCCTCTCCCAGGTAACTAGCGATTGGACGAGAGGCAATGGCCTGAAGTTGCATCAGGGGAGGTTTAGATTGGATATTAGGAAAAATTTCTTTACTGAGAGAGAGGTCAGGCATTGGAACAGGCTGCCCAGGGCAGTGGTGGAGTCCTCATCCCTGGAGATGTTTAAAAAATGTGGAGATGTGGCACTTTGGGACATGGCTTGGTAGGCATGGTGGTAATGGGTTTACGGTTGGACTTGATGATCTTAGAGGTCTTTTCCAACCTTAATGATTCTGTGATTCTGTGATTGAGGCCATTTCCTCTCATCCTACCAGTTGTTACTTGGGAAGAGAGACTGACACCCACCTCTCAACAAATTCCTTTCAGGTAGCTACAGAGAGAGATAAGGTCTCCCCTCAGCCTCCTTTTCTCCAGATAGAACATTATGTCATCTGGTATAGGATATCCCTTTGGTCATTTTGGGTCAGCTGTCCCAGATCTGCCCCCTCCCAGCTTCTTGTGTCTCCTCCCAACTGCTTGTGCATGCCCTGCCTACTCGCTGGGTGGGGGCCGAGTTGGAAAAAGGAAGTCTTGATGCTATGCAGTCACTGCTCAGCAATAACCAAAACATTGGTGTGTTACCAACAGTGTTTAAGTCCCAAATCCAAAACACAGCAGCATACAGGCTGCTATCTCCCCCAGCCGGACCCAGTACCACCACCATGTTTACATGCTTCCTTTCTGCAGTTTTACTTCCTGCCGGTTCTCATCTCAAAGTAGTATCCCAGTTGCTTTGCACTAGGTCTGTCTTTGTCAGATACTCAGCTACAGACAGAGTACGCACTACAAAGAGCTGACAGTGGCAGAAAAATGATAAACAAATGATTGAGTCATGGTTTACTCTCTTATTTATTTGTTTTATTTCATTTTACTTTTAGTGCATACAGAAGTGTCTGTTACGACCAGGAACAATGTTGTGTTGGGTGACACAGAAATGCTTACTAAGGAGAAGTCCGTGCCTCAACGCAATTGTAATCGAAGTATGCAACAGGAGAAAGGTGAGAGCAGCAAGTCAACCAGCAGGATCTCCACAGTCTCAGTTCAATGGCTGATCCAGTGAACCCTGCTACCTCTACTTCGAGCCATGTGGTAACCTTCACCTTTCCCAAAAGACGTCAGTTTTCATACTTCTTTCCAAAAGGTCTTTGGTGTCTGGAGACGGGATTAGGAAGCTGTTTGTATGTAAGTAACCAGAATGAAGAACTCTGCTTGAGAGTCATTTAAATTTCAGGTGCATCTCCTTGGTAAAAAACAAGACACTCTGTATGAAAGAATCTTTGAGGAGATTCATTTGTAGCCAGCCTTGCTAGCTAAATGAAGACCTATTTACAGATATTTTAAAGAATTCCCATGCACGCTATTAGCAGATAGAAAAATCTGTCTCTTTCTTCCCATGCAGCTATAATTTTTTTTTCCTCTGAAGCAGAAGCAAACTTTGCATTTGAGAAAAAGTTTGTTCATAAAAATCAACTGAGAAAAATAGAGTGTGTATAGTCTAATCAGTGACAGAAGGGTAACACACTACCTGTGTTTCTCTGTGGATGCTGATTTTGACTGCAGATTTACCTGAAAAAATAAGACTCCAAGCCAGCAAAATGCTTAAAACCACATTTAGAGCTTTAATCATGTGAATAGCTTTGTCTAAGCCTTGGAGTCCTTATCCTGCACCTCTGAAGATAATTGGAGTTTTATTATGCTGAAGGAAATTGTGAATACTTAAACAACATGATTTAGGCATGCTGCCTAGGACTTGCGAGTTAGACTTTTTACTTCCTCCTGACTCTGTGACCTCGGGCAACTCACTGCATCTCTTGACTCTGCAGACCTAAAAATGGAACCAGTGGCTCCTTCCTTCCATCTTTGGAAAGAACCTTTCTAGAGGAAAAACCGTGTGTCAATCTCCATAGCCACTCAGGCCTGAACTTCTGTTATGAAACTACCTGTAATAAAGACAGTAACTACCAGTGGTTGCAATGTAGAATTTAGTCCATTAGTGCCTGAGCTGAGACCATCAGTTCTTTTGTATAAGCTGTCAAAAAGAGCTGTCAAAGCGACCTCCTGCAGAGCAAAACTCTCCACCAATGGGTCATCCCAACTATCTGTCCCCTGCCACCACCCAGGTTTCACTCTCACTGCTATATTTCTGGGTTTTATTTAGCAGCTAGACAAGAAATGGGACTGTGCTTCTGGGCAATTTCAAAGTAGAGGAAAGAATACCAAGGGGAGACACAATAACTGTCTGCAGATAAAGAAAAGAATGTTGCACCAGAGGACAGGAAGCAATTATTATCATTAGTCAGCAATGATAGAGGAAGAAGTAATTAAACTTCAGCTGCATCAGGGAAATTTTTAGACTGAATATTAAGAAAATAGCTGGAAAAAAAGACTAAGCTGAGCTGCCAAGGAAAGTTGTGGTGTAACTGCAGTATTCAAAGTCACATCTCATGAATGTCTTTCTGTACATAGGCTAAGAATACACTAGTCCTATCTCAGCATTCCTGGGGTCTGAGACGGGGAAACATTTCTATTAATGGTAGTACCTAAATGTGCTTAAATCCCATTCACATAATCTGAAAAGCCAAGGAATTTAAGCAGAGCTGGAGCTTCTGAAGGGCACTGGATGACAAGGGAGTGGATGTGAATTCTTCTCAGACACCAACGTTATTCCCAGTGCAAGACAACCAGTGAGAAGGTGCTATGACAAGCCTTCACGTCAGATGGATGCTTGTAGAGCCAGAGAACTTGTTTCTACCCAGACTGCAGTCATACAGTTGAGACTTTTCTAGTCTCGTGACACCCAGGAGGTTACAGTGCAAAGGGAATTGAGCCCCCATCCCAGTGCAAAGTAAATGCTGGAGGGAGGGAACAGATGTTCCCTGTGGCTGTGACAGCAGAGAAGAGCCTGATCCCAAGAGCAATAGGGGACAGACATTCCTTCCCACCACTCAGCTTTAGCCTTGCAGGAGGATTTACACCCGAGGGTGACTCCAAGCAGAAAACAATTTTATATATTCTGAATCCTCTCTGAAGGAGCCTCTGTCCCCAGGGGAAATGTACAAAAGAGAAGGGCAAGTCCTCTCCCCTCCTCCCTGCCCCCCCCAGTCCACCTGAATCCCAGCAAAGACAAGGTCACAGCTTTTTTTGTGTGCTGAGCTCCCTTCCCGTTTCTGCCACATAGCAGAATACAAAGAGAAACTACAAGGAACTAGAATTAGTGTTCAGAGCAAAATCAGAAAGAAGGCGGGAGAGAGAGCATGTTTGCCTAATGGCATGGTTCTTACTGCCTTCCCATCTCCATATTTCATTCATTTTGCTAATCCGCTGAAGAAAAGTCTCACTGGCAGGCAGAATCTTGAAGTAGCCATTTAAATTTGCTTGATGGCCCCTAAGGCAAGTCAATTTTCAGTCTGACTGGCTTTAATCCCAGCGGAGAGCCCTGCCATGCCGTTACATGGCACAGCAGGAGTAAGAGTGGGGAGGTAATCACATTACAGCACCGTTTCATTTAGCCATAATCTGTAAGGATCTCATGAAAGTATCAACCATTATTATGACTCCTGATGTCCTTCAGGCAAAGTCTTTGTGGGCACAAGGAGAAGGAAAAAAAAATCTCCACCTGTCAAAAAGAGACAGGCACTTTCATTCAAAGGAAAGGGAGGTAAGATGTAAAAGTGACACAATATTATTTAAACATCCTATTACTAAAATTGCAGTTCATCTATATAAAACTGAGCTATTGGACCTTAGCCTGTCAGCTAGATCAATGTACCTGCCACGGTCGCAGAGATGCAACGAGCTGAGGAAGCATTTGGGACAGAATTTGCTGTAAAGGCTTCCAGCTTCAGTCCATCATGCCTGGTGTCCTTCCCACAGCACTAAATAGCTGCTGCAGAAGGCAACCCTGGGGAGGATGAGGATGGCTCTTCCTCAGCCCGTTGCTGCTACATTCACATCTGTAGGCTTGAGGCAACTTCAGCATAACCACAGCTGGTTTGGAGCTGGCAGCTTTATTAAGGATTATATTTAAAATCCAGCTCTGGTGTCTGACTCTTCGATGCCTTTTGGCAGATGTAGGCTGATTACACACTATGTGAGGACATAGTTGTCATCAGTGACTGCAAATCTACACAGCTATTAAGTGGCCAGTTCCAGGATGGAGTGTATACAGACTAGACAGGATATTTGGAGAGTTGCTCCTATTTCCACACCTGCGTTTGACATGTGACAAATCAAGCCCCATCCCTGGAAGGATGGGAGGGCCCATCCCTGGAAACATTCAAGACCAGGTTGGACAGGGCTCTGAGCAACCTGATCTAGTTAGCGGTGTCCCAGCTTGCTGCAGGGGGGTTGGACTAGATGACCTCTAGGGGTCCCTTCTGACCCAAAACTTTCTATGATTCTATAAGCCAGCTTTTCAGCCTCAGTTTCTCTGCTTGGAAATGGAAACTCCTGGCAATGTGTGTAAATGGATACAACATGTCATGAGGCAGGGGAAAACAGTCAGTTTCCATGGGCTTTTTCTCCTTATCTTCAGCACAAATAATTTCTGAACTGGCTCAAGAAGTATCAGGGAGATGGGTGGGACTGACGCATCTTAATTTGGGATGCTTGTAAACATAAGGAAATGAGAGGGATCCAAAAAATGGTACACGGAGAACATCCATGAAGATGAGTATTTTCTGGAAATGCAGGACACGGCCAGGGAGAAGCAAGGATGACATAGTGGCAGGACTGAGAGCGTTACACCCTGGCATCCAGCCTGTAAGAGACGGTGCCAAGAATGGCTGTATTTCTTAGGAGGGCATTGATCCAGGAGATGATGTGTAGTAACAGCGAAGCCGCTGACAGCAGGCCAGGGCATCTGAATTGTGCTGGAACTCCTGATTCTCAGGGTAGGATGCACTTGGGAAACCACAGCATGAAAGCCAGGTATACTACAGAAGGTAACGCTGGGGATGCTGAAGTACTGTCATGATGGCTGATGTTAGTGACCTAGAGTCGAGAGAAGCTCAGTCAGAGCACTGAGCTGCACAGCGAGGACAGGGCTATGCTCCCACAGTACCAGATCCATCAGCCTGACTGCTGCAACAGAAGATGTCTCTGGCAGGAATAAGATGACCAAGGCAAGCAAGGACTGGATTACTGGGAGGATTTGGAACAGCTGAAGCTCAGATCAGTCTCAGAAGGGAATGAGGTTAGGCCTCCAGAACAGACGGGGAAAGGTTGCACAAGGCTCTCCTCCTACACTGCAGATGTGGTTTATGCAGTGGACTCAAGAGTGGGGCAGAAAAACAAAATGTAGAGAAGGATGTGATGTGTCCTAGCAGGAAGGCAGAAAGGAGAAGTCGTAAACGGAGGGGTGGACTGGGGTGAGTCAAAGCCCAGAAGAGGGAGGAGATGCTTGAAATAATGTGTTTAATCTACCCAGACACTGAAGGGGTACAGGGGCAGGCCCAAGTTGCCCACCCTGAAGAACCCTGTGGACTTTGTTTGCCTTCTACGAATGGGTCATGATGTGCCTGACCTGGCCAGAGGACTGAGAAACGGGACATCCACTCTTCTCTGAAAAGATCAGACATGCAGTCACGGGGCAAAAAACAAAATAAGAATCTGGATGGATGCAATACAGTTCTGGCAGCTCACTGAGAAAGTGTCTCAGACTGAGCAGGGGTTTTTTGTTTACAAAAAATATAGGTATACATAATCAGAGATCTGTGGAGTGAAGGGGCATGGGAAGTTTCACCCCTCCTACTGGATTTTATTGTGGGACTCGATGACTTGTAATGGAAGAAGATCTATTGTTTCTCCAGTAGCAATAAAGCAAGGTTAAAACAAACTCAAACATAAATTTTGCAAACAACCCCATATAAACACAGCTGTTCAATGAACTGTTAGGACTGGTTGCTAGCTGAGTACTGCCCCCTAATGTTGTCATCTAATGGCAATGTCCTTTACAATGTCTTTTATTAATGAAATATAATTTCCCTGTAGAATGATGGAGAAAAAATTATCACTCTTGAGATCAGGCTAAACGTAACCTAAATGTAACCTTGACTTTAGGAGATGTGTTTTTGGCTTGGTTGCCTACAAAGTCAGTTATTTTCTACATCACCATATAGACAGCTGATGTTTAATAATGTTGTTTAGAAACCATAAGTTTGGCGAAAAAGACTGTTGCGGTTAGATGAAGTTGATTGGAAGAGAGAGCTGGGAATTTGTTCACAACCACCTTTTTCTCTGATCAAGTTCAGTTCAAATGTACAGTGTCTGGAAGAAATAGATTCTGCTCACAGGGCTTCAAAAGTTCTGGTGCTTCTCAGAGCCTCTGAGAAACTCGAAATAGAAATCCAAAATGGAAAGGACCTCCCATGGGTTTCTAGTGCTTTCAGTCTGTTAGAAATTGGACTCTCCCTTACTCCGTGCCTTTTCATATCAGCCCCATACAAAAAACTCACCTTTCATACTAATTTAGAGCGTAGATGGTTTGTATAGCCATGCAGGCACAGGCATTCCTGCATGGGTCCTAGAAATGCAGCGTCACTGGAAATAATTCATAAAGTTGCCTTTTGGCCCACAGGAGAGGATTTATATCCCTTTCAGTATTTTGGTTTAGGATTAACTGATCAGCTCCTTGCCTCTACGGTACCTGGAGGCAGTAAATCCAGCAGGAGAGGAACCCAGGTGTCCAGAGGCCAGTGCAGTGCTTTAAAACATACAGGGAGGTATGCTTCTCATCACCCTCCACATAATTCATTGCTTTCCAGGCTTCTTCAAGCCCTTCTTCAAGCCCTTCTTCATTTTTTCCCCCAATGACACCAGCCTTAATATTTTTTCCTGGTGCTTCTGTGACTCTCACCCAAGCCCTCTCTGTTCCTCTTGATAGCAAATTCCCCACCTGGCTGAGCATCCCGTCCCGGTCCGTGCAGGACATGACGTGCATGGGTAGCTGTACTTTGCTGACAAGCTGTACTGCAGCTGCCTCACAAGCAGGCACCGAGCAATGGATCTTGCTCATGGGTCGGGCACTTATTTTCCCAATGGCACCTGGCTCTGACTCACCTTTCCTGAGTCACTCTTCCTGACACTGTCATACCTACCTGACAGCATTAAATCCCCCACTGTCACTTTACAAAAGGATTAGAAATTCTTCCGCCATCATTTGCCTAGGACAGGACAATTTTCTTCAGGGGGCTATTTTTTGTTCTTCCTCCTCTTATTGCTGCTTGACAGGAAACCATCTCACGTTGTTCTGCTCCAAAATGTCACCTGTCTGTGGAGCAGCAGTTCCCATTTCCCTCCCTTCTTCCCACACCGTGATGTTTACCTGTCTTTGAAATGGCAGCTCAACAGACATTATAGAACCCTCTATTATTTTTTTTTTTACAGCAAACTAGAAAAATATATATATATATGCTGAACACGGGCATCTGATCTTGGAATAGGAAAGAGAAGTTTCAGGGCAGACCCCCATGGTTTGAATTAATAAGTATAAAAACAGAAGGAAAGACTGAGGTGATAACTAGGTAGATAGATAAGAGAGTTTTTTATTTAAGTATTCTGCTTATTTCAATTTAAAGGCAAGTGCCTTTATGCAGATGTGAGGTCTGCTGCCGTTTCAGAATGGATAAGGCTATGTGCTCTAAATTATTGCAGGAAACAGAAACACAAATAGCACTGTCTCCTATATCTGGACAGATTCTCTTTTTATTGTCACCTGCCTGACAGCCAGGCTGTCGCTGCTTACTAAAACCTGTCTGTAACTGAAATCCCTGGGGTAATAAGCTCCTTGTGAAACAGGTTCCTAACTGGAAGAATCTGCACATCTCCAGATTAAATCAATAACAATTAAGAATTCTTTGAAATCTAATTGGAAAAGCAGCTTTTTTGACTAGCACCTTGATGTTATCTGGAAATTGTATTTTGTTTATCTACAGCAGAAGAAGGTTTTCTTCTTTGTGGGATTGCTTTGCCAGCTTCAGACTCATCCTTTGATCTCTCAGATGATGCAGTGAACTAAAACATGGGGGCAATCAGAGGGATTATCACGCGATGGGGAAATCATTTGATCTATTTTTAAAAGTATTTTTTTTATGAACAACTTTGGGGGTTGGTTATCATTAAGAAAGGAAGAGACTGCTCTCCCATCTCTAACAGTGTTAGATTTCTCTGAAGATGGCTGATTCATGTAGTTAATAATACTTAGTATTTATATAGTACTTCCCAACTTCAAAGCACTGTACAAATATTTCTCACTAATACTGCACACCAAACTTCTGCGTTATTACTTTCAGGGATGGACAAGGCTATTTGATGTCTCTCATATTCCTGTGGATGGTTTTCTGTTCAGGCCCCTCTCTAGTTGTCTCAGGTTAACTGCGACAGAAAATCCCAGTAACAGAAGGAGAAAGACTAAAGTCCTGGTCAAGAATACAGTGAGAGTTTTTCAAGCACATCATCTGAAAACTCTCCTACTCATCTTCAGAAGGTCTTCTACACCTTGTACAGACTATCCTACCAGATTAACTGAGTTTCTAGTGCTTATTGTAATGACAGTACCCTTGTTTGAAGATCTCTAGCAACAGCAATGCCCAAAGAAGGGAACATAAGAACATAAGCACAGAGCACATACTGTGCTTTGTGTGAGAATATCCGGTGTTTAAAACAAAACAAAATCCAAACTCTAGAATGAACTTGAAACTCTGAAAGGTTGGTGAGGCCCTTTTTTCCCCTTGAATCTAGTTTTCTTGTAGTTCACTTTCATGCCAACAAATAGCAGATGGTGATGGCAGATATGTACTAAAACAGCTAAAATTGTATTCCTTGCAGGAGTATCTATCATGCTGTTCGGACTGAACAGTCTGTGCTGGCAGCAACGTCCGGTCCACGCTTGGAATGAAAGATCAAAACCTTTTCTTGAGATCTCTCTGGATGGTATTTCAAGTGGCTCGCTCTACAAACAAAAGTAGATTTGTGCTTGTGGTTCCTGGGAGCCACTGAAGACATGAATGTTGCTGTGTTAGCCATGTGCCTTCCCTGAGGGGGTGGCTCAAAGCAAGGCAGCATCAGGGACAGAAAGGAGGGACCTTGGGTGCGTGGTTCTCCCATGCTCTAGCAGGTGTCCTTCCTCGTGTGGGGACTTGAAAGCAGCTTGCAGCTCTGACAGCTGGGGTCAACAGATGAGTCAGGCAGATCCAACATTTCTACTTGGGCTTACTGTAGGGCAACTTTTTCTCCTTTCCAGGAAAATTTCCTAAGAGATTTCTGAGTCTTCAGGTCTTTGGCTTCTGTCTGGCTCACTGCAGTCAGCTGTGACAATGTTTCTTGCAGCACAGAAATTTCATGACCGGGAACTAGCATAAGACCCATTTTGGAATGAGCATGAAGGCCATCAAGGATAAGAAAGAGAATTAAGGGAAGCTTACATATACAAGTAGTTCATCAAGGATCACAGTTGCCCTGACCTCCAGGAGATCACTCCTAATGTGCTAGTATATTAAAGAAAGACCTTTGAGGAGTTACCATTTTTTTCAGACACAAATATTTTTCATCCCAGTGCCCCAAAATTTCAAGTGGCATCCTTTGATCCTTCATTAAGGAAATTCATAGACTACAAACACACACCTTATCCTTTCCAGTCATATTCCTTCTCCGAATGCTTTGGCATAAGACTACAGGGTAGGATTATCTTAGAGGAAGAGCAGGTGGCCTGAGAATCACAAGTCCTGAGCTCAGAATAGATCTGTCTCTGTTTTGCGGTGTGATCTCAGGCCAGTCACTGAGGACCTGGTATTGTGGCATGCTAGACACCCACATCTCCCACTGGTTCCAGAAGAAGCATCATCTGTTCAGGACCAAAGAAGCTCAACCTTCTTGACTCTGATGTCTGTAACAAAAAGATGTGGTTTCTCATACCTACCTTCACGGGGTTTTGCACTGCTTCGCTGATATTCATATGGCACTGTCAGATGTACACACTGTGAAAGAAGCTACAGTAACTGCACTCTGTTTCTCACAGTGCTGGTGTAGCACAATGCCTAGGCTTTGAGGAATTGCCCAGATTTTTCTTTGCAATCCTCCGGGCACCTCAGCAAGCTGATCTCTTATATTTGACAGAGCTGGCTTTCTCCAGGCATTCTGGCTGGTAATCCTACATGGCCTTTTTGTAGTGGTACTGATTTTCCCCTATTCATATTGCCTACTGAGGAGCTGATTTGAAGTTACCTCTTACTTGTAGGTTCAGCCTCTTGTTTAGTTGCTTTGCACTCTTTCATCTGATTTCTGAAGTGGAAACCGGGCTTTGCTCTTAGGCAGAAGAAAAGCCACAACAGCAGCACCAAAACCTGGCACGCACATCCAAGCTTTGAAAAATGCGAGTGCATTGGGCACTAGAGAAGAGAAAGTGGAGCCTGTGCCTGCAGGGAGCTCAGCCAGATCCAGCATTTTGCATAGATGCCCCATGTCTTCATCAGTATGCAGATCCATCTGCGCTGCTGAGATATCTGCATGATACAGACAAGGAGTGAGGGAATACATTTATAAATAGGATCACTTCATCTTTCCCTTTCCTGCTGTCCCCACTCTCCTGTAATCCCCACTGATGGAGGTACTTCACTGCTGAGAGCTACCTGTTCCACCCTACCTTCATACCTGCTCTAAAGTCACCAAACACTTTCTTCTTTACTTTGCAACTGAAATAAAGAAGAAGAGGATGAGAGGTAGGGATGGGGAAGGAGGGATAGACTCCAGTGGCTGTTAGGATTCTCAAAATACCCTTTACCGTTTGATTAACAATGACATGTACTAGAAATCATGAGACTGACATGACAGTGCTTGCATATTATTTCTAATGTGTGTCTCTGTAAATCCAACAGGTAAATAACAGATTCTTCTTAGAAAGGGTGCGTACTACAAACCCACCCTCTGTAGCACAGCAGCCTACACCAAAATATTTCAGAACATTGGGTAAAGCTAACTCTTCCTGCTCACTGCGCTAGAAGGTTGTTAAATGTTGTATGCTCGCAGAGAAATTAAACATTGCTCCTACTCATGCTTACTCACATGAGAAGCTGTTGAAGCTGTAGTCACACTGAATGCGGCAATCACGTTAGTACATCACAGTGACAGTTGCTCAGAAGAAAAACACAGCAAAGCCAGACATGAGACACAGCTTTTTTGCAATTGGGCTGAAGTTTTTCTCCTGGCATCTCACTGTGATTTTCTGGCAAATTCAGTAGTAGAGTTCCAGAATTCAGATTTTCTTTTCCTGTGCCTCCACAGACAAAAAAATCTCTAGTGAAATTGTCCCATGCAGACAGTCCTGGCTCTATTGTGGTTTGGCTGCATGGCCTTTCTATGTATTTCCCTCCTTCCACAGTTTCACACTGCCTGCTGGTAAGCTGATTTATCATCATTTGTCTGATTGCAGATATAGAAACTGATCTTTGCCTTCTGGCAGCAGAGAAACCATCCCAAATTCCCTAGGAGAGACCAACATCTCTTAAAAGGTCACATTTTCTATCTTGAAAATTTTCTTGCCTTATCCAGGAGGAATAGAGGAAGTTCTGGAAATTTCATCATCTGGCACCGGGGATGTAAATGTTCGGAAACAGACAATGCAGTAATGATTTGAGTAAAAGAGTTACTTTTTAACAAAAGATGAAAAAGATGCTAAACTAATTTGCCCTCTAGACAGATGACTGACAGCTTTGTCAGAAGCCAAAATGTTACAGTAAACACTTTGGGCAGTTCTGCTATTTCCCCTAGAAAGCAGATGCCCTTGTAGTTGTCAAGCGATGCCTCTTGAAACAGGTGATCTGAAGAAGCGTGTGTACGTCAACCATTACAGCCATGAAAGCAAGGGAGAAAAGCAAGTGGTGTTACATGGACACAAGTGTGGAGAAATTCTGTGGACTGGTAGCACAGTGCAGAGCAAAGAGACAACAGTTCAGTGGCAGATCTGTCCCTGTTTCATGCTATAATGCAGTGGGAAAACCTGCTTCTGAAAGGCTTTGAGAACAACTTTATGTAAGATGAGGCCTTCTCCACTGGCAGATAAATGCATCTTACGTGACCTCCACAAATGTCTAGCAGAACAGATCAGCAGACCTCATTTTCCAAGTACAGACTTCTAGAATGTTCATGAAGAAACTGTTGCTTCTTACTGTTCACAGTGCCAAACAGCTGCTAACCTCGTCAGAGAGTCTGGGAGAGCAAGATGAGCTTGCAACAGGCAGGGAAGCAAGCCCATTCCCAAAGTGGGTCCCTCAACGCAGAGGGACACAGATTGTCCCCCACAGACAATCTGACTCAAATATATTATTACAGGCCAGCATTTCCTAACCAGCAAGGCACATCTCCTTATTGAGACAGAGCTCGGTGAGACTCTGACTTCAAGATAGGAAGTTCTAAAGTGTCAGCACAGACTTTGGGAAGCTCCAGTGGCTTTCCAACACATCCCAGGATGTAGAGTGCCCAAAGCTGTTCTGGATTAAGCTATCCGGGGAAAATTAGATGTGCTGTCTGGTTACCAACCCAGGAGAGAAAGAGACAACAGGGACAGGAGACATAGTAAGAGAGAAGCAAAAGGCACATATGAAGGGACAGTAAGGTGCGAGGCAGATGTAATCTGGGGGAAGAGGATGGGATAGGAAAGACAGAAAAGGAGTGAGCAGCAGTGACAGGAATGGGAGATAATGGTGAAGATGCAGTACTGAAGTTCTCAGAGGAGAATCCAACAAGAGTGAACAGGGGTTTTACTACAAGCACAGAGGGAACCCACTGGTTTGTTGTACTATAGCTCATGAACTGTCCTTGAGCCCTCCTACATTCCTGCATCTCTGGACAGCTTCCCATATGTCATTGCTGTTTATAATAAATGATCTTTCCTTCACCTTGGCTGATGGAAGTCATCTCAGCAGCCCAGCTGACTAAAAGCTAACTGAGAAGATACCTGCAGTGATGAGTATCTAGTCACTCTATTAGGTAGGGTGCTGCTGTCCGTGTAGACATGGGGTAGATCCTGGGTCTGACCACAGTACACGTGCTGAACATCCCTGTAGTGTGTGCCCAGCATGACTAATGCTTCCTAGAGGTGCTAGTTTTCACTCCATATGTGTTTGCAGGGCACCCACTGTGTTTGCACAGATTTCCGTCCAGGAAAACCCAAGAATAAGTATGGCAGCCTTCACTCTGCTTGGGCACTCACACTACAAGGCTGGCACTTCCAGGATGCAACAGATGGGCTAACTGTACATACACTACACAACCTGTGTATGCTCACTTCTCTCTGAGAAACCCCTACAGGAAAAAAGGCAGGCTCGTGTGAAGACTAATTTTAAGCACACAAAGAACTGTTGCACTATTTGCTAATCCTTTGCATTAAAAAGTGCTCGTGGACGTATGAAGTAATAGAAAATTAAGGCTTCCAGCCTTCAGGTATTCAAAATGAGACCTTTGCAGTGCAGAACTATGACAGTTTTCCCAAGTGACATGTGGCTGTGGAAGAGCAACTCATTCCACCAGAATGATCGCTACGCGGGTGGTTATTGCCATACACCTTCTGAAGCACCAAACTTCAGCACAAACATACCCGGAGGCAGGGGCAGCCCCCTAGACTCTGAGCTGTCTCATCACTATCCCTGTGAAGCATAGTAGCAATGATACAAAGTTGATAACAGGTCCACCAATCTAAGCAGAACTTCAGAACTTGCCGAAACACTGCTTTAAGTCTACCAGTACATTTTCTGGTTGGTAGCCAGATCTCACAACTTTGTGCTTGTCACTGTAAGATAGACCCTACAGATCAATCACCTTGCTTGGCAATGTCATGTCAGATTGGGATGACACTAGATTTCATCAGAACCTCGCGTGGGTGTTTTTATCACTTACTTCACATATGGAAAATCTCATCTATTTTTGCCAAAATTTCATGTGGAAGAATTGGGAAGAGATGAGGAGGAGTAGAAGAGGAGAGATGTGACAGCAGTGTCAGTCTGTCCCATTTCTGACATTTGAAAACAAGGGATTTTCATTTCTCATTCTGTGCTTAGTTCTGACCGAAAGGGAAAAAAAAGTTAAAAAAAAGATCGCAGTATATCAAAAAAGGAAAGTCTGAAAGAAGCTGTTGTGTTCTCAAAAAATATTTCATTTCTCCCTGAACTTTTCATTCATGAAAGTTATCAATATTTTTGTTGGGTTTCATTCCGACTTGGAACACAACTGGACTTGAAAATCATATTCCTTCCTCGAACAGAGTTCTTGTGGTTCCCTCCTGCAGTGCCAAACCATTGTGGCTTCGGGAGGATGGAACTGCCAAAAGCACAGTTGTTGACTCCATATTTATGTCTTGGTCTCACCTTCTGAGCCAGAACATTAATTTTAATGCTTGTATGACCCCTAAATATTTAATGGTCTAAACTAAGGGCACGTATGTACAGACATGATATTTTTATTATGCCAAAATCAGGTGAGACAGAGGGTGTCAGAAATATGGATAACTAGAAAGCACCATGCCCGCTGCTAACTCTCCCCTTTGCTGCCTTGGCAAGCCTGGGGTAAACAAACAAGGAAACCAGGGGCATGCTAAGCTACAGGAAAGTGAATAAGGCAGAGTTTAAGGCACAAGTAATGGGAGAAGCAGGCAGGCAGCCAAGAGAAATAACCTTGACTGATGAACAACAGGATGTGTGATGTCCTTTCATGTGGAACAAAAGGCAAACATGAGACTTTACCCGTGTTCTTTCTGCCTGAAAAACACCACTGATTACACACGGCAGAGGTGAAGTTAGAAGTCAAACACAAACCCTCAGTCTTCTCTTTTACAACCACAACCAGGCAACAGACAGAAGGGAATAAAAAATGCAAAGTAGTCCAGTTGCAATGTAGAGCCTTGCTAGAGGGATCTTGAACACCTAGAAGGGACTATAGGCACTTAGCAGTTTTCGTGTCCTCTTGGCTGTTTGGGAAGAAATTGCCAGAAGGAGAAACAATAAATCTGTGAATTACTGAGTCTGTGTGTTGATGCAGAGTACCCCCAGTTCTCCCTCACTTTTTTTTTAGGGGAGGGGTGGTTGTAGCATGGTTGTTTGAAGTCAAACCCTGTGTAAAAACAGATATAAGCAAATCAAGAGATTCCAGCTGAGAACTGGCTAGGACAGACTCTCCAGAAAAACGATGGGCTACAACACTGTGAATCTTTCAGAGCCCTTCTCCACTGATCAGCAGCAGTCAGCTGCCGACGGTGGCACTCACAACACAATGCTGCACTAACCAAAATAATCAATAGGCCAGACTGGACCTAGAAGGGATCTTGATTCAGTTTTTCACGTGCCTGCTTATAGCACTGGACTGTGAGGTACCTCTAAACTTAGTTTCCAGCTGATGTCATTACTCTTTTGGTTATTCTGGATGGGTCTCTGTTTCTCTAGTTTTGCTCAGAAACATTATCTGTGGATGTGCTCCACTGAAGCATCTAAGTTCTGGTGGGGGAGGTGGGGAAGGAAGGGAGGGGGCAGGGAAGGAAAGCTTTTCTGATGAATTTTCATTTCTGAATGGAAAGCTAAAAATAATTCCCAACTAGCTGTAATCAGAGCACAAGTATAAATCACACGTGATCCGCAGTACCAGCATCCAGTGGGAGTTTCTCAGGAGGGATTGCTTCCCCAGGGCCCTGGTTTCAATGTGACACTGATGTGTTTGGCTTCTCTCCCATTTCTTTAGAGCATGAGTAAGACTCCAGCCCCAAGACTACAAATTCGCCTGGGATGTAGACATCTGCAGCCAGACTGAATTGTCTGAAGTGGTTTCCTTCATCCCCATAGGAATTTATTTATTCTGATCTGTGCTAGGTAAGACACATTTCCCTGTTTTGGCTAATATATGAAAATAATAATAAAGCTTTCCCTTTCATTTCTCTTTCCCCTTAAATCTGCTACGTGCTTTCAGCTGTTATGGACTTGAGAAATCTGTGCTAATGCAGGCCTGAGAACATCTTTGCATCTGTATGGTTATCCAGAGATTTCTTTCCCTTTCCCTCCACATTTCTCTATGTGTCTAGGGTATTGCTCTACTTTCTCAGTTACCAATGACTAATTTAAATCGTCCTAATTTTCAGCTCCCGTCTGGTAGCCTCCCCCAGTGACCCCAGAGGAACTGCCCAAGACACTTCCCCTCCTTTCTTTCTCTCCCTCTGTCTCCCCACTCAATATCTAATAATTTATGTAAATGAATTCATCAGTATCAAAATAATATGTGGGAGAGAAGGAGGGTTTGACTGCTAATGACAAATATGTGAACAGCTCTGGGAAAACACTGTTTTCGCTTAAATCTCTATACCCTGCAATGCACCTTCTTTACACTTCCTTAATCAAGACTCTGTTCACATTAGCCAGTGATACTTAAGCAATTTTAAGATAATAATTTTCAGGTGAACTATGTTTTCCAGGCAGTAACCATAAGTCACTACTTGCAGTTCAAGCATAGCAGACTGTTTCTAATCCTAAAATCTAAAATTCTGTTCACTATAAAAGCTGTTCCTTTAAATGGACACATTCCTTAAAATGACATTTTCCATGAGCATCTTATATGTTTTATGTAGCAGTGTGTAAACAAAGATCGTTTGCTGATGAATCTTTGTCATTTGCCAATTTTGAAGCCATGTAATTGCCAGAAAAGGGTTTTGCTGAGAGACCTGGTGGGCCACAATCCCTTTTGCCCACTGGCATCACTGCTGTGACCGAGAATTTGTTCATTCAATTACACAAAGGTTGATCTATTTCACTGTCTCCTACAGTAGTTTTAAGTCATTCTGTATTCAATTTGTATGCTGCAGACATATCGGGCTTGATGAATGCAGGCAAGAATTTTATTTAATTATCTAAAAACCTTCAAATTACACATGCACAATAAATATTGACAGGGAGGTAAAATGTAGACTTTGCTGCATCTCACAGCAAGAGTTACAAATGGCAGAAGGGTGTGTAGGGGAGGTGTGACAAGCACAGTAGAAAGCCTTGTTTCCTTTACTGGTGCACTAAGTGGGGAGTGATACCTACTAAGCCCCCTAAGAATCATGCCCCACATACTATTCATGCTCTCCTTAGATCCATCTCTTAGATCGTCCAGGGGATGGGGCGATCTTTCATGTTTCTGCATTCATTAGCAATCCTAAGGGACCAGTAAGTAATGTGCACAAACCCTCTTGCTCATAACTTGGTATTGTTCTGCTTTAATAGGTACTGGAAAATAAAAGTAGGATCTTAAAATAATGCAGCCTAGAAAAGACCTCAGGAGCTCTGTAACCCAGCTTCCTACTTGAAGTAGGGTCAGCTATGGGGTCAGAGGACGTTACTTGGAGCTTTATTGAATCAAGCCTTGAAAACCTCCAAGGATGGAGAATGCACAACCTCTGCTTCCAAAAGCTCATCTAGTCTTGCATCTGATCTAGCTGAGAAAATTCAAATTTTTTGTAGCCCCCAGAAACTACAGAAATACTATACATTTGTCAAGTAACATTTTCTAGTTGAAAACTTTGAGCAAGTTGCAGTCTACAAACTGGTATTGTTTTCCAATGTTGAGTTTCCAAAAGCTATGCTACGATAAACCGTGGTAAACCCACACTCCCCGATATGTGCAAGGTCCTGTCTCAGAGGTCCTGCCACAATACCTCAGCCACACTTGGCTCAGTTTTACTGCGTATTTCACAGTCAGGAAAACCGATGTGTAGAAAAGTTTGTGACTTGCACATAGGCAGTATAAAGTTACTAAAAACAATGAGAAATTCCATTCACTGCCCCCAGTGCCATTTTCTCTCCAGCTTCTAAGCAGATTTCAGTCCTAGTCTGCACCTAATGGAGTGGACATACGCTATATGGGAACCACAGTTCTCTCTTTAGATACCACTTGCTTTTATTGCCTCAAGTTTTCTACTGTAGCTATTGAAATTTAGAGTTAATTTCTAGATCTTCTTCCTAAATCCTACATGTTTTGATCCCGTTCCCTACAAGACCATCAATCCCTGCTCTTCAAAGCTTTTCTTCAGCATGTTGTAGGCTACTGTGAATCAGACAAACTCCGAGAAGATGCCAGGGGCAGCATCAGGGTTTGCATTTTTATGTGCAGTTCTGAAATCTGGCAATTAAGATGCCAATAGACAAAGTCCTGCCTCTGGCAGCCCCCTCTGTCCTTCACAGCAAGACATCTGAGCTGCTCATCCATTAGGCTTCCTCATCACTGCAGCCACCAGCATTACATTTTATGGCAACTCATCGCCCACTTCACTTTCGTTAAATTTTTGCCCTGTAGTCCTGAAGCTGTTTGAAAAGTACTTTGGGTATTGATGAGTGGGATGAGGGTAAAGTAGGGCAGAGGGGGGAGGGAGGAAGGGGGCAGCGAGCTGGCAGTGATAACCTCATCAGCTCTTCATGGTAAGTTGTCTCCACACATCACTCAGGGTCCCTAATGGCAGAGGAGCACCAAAGAAACTGTAGAATTTATCCACCAGAAATAGCCCTTCCTTTGCAGCCATCACAGGGCTACTACCTGTGTCCCAGTACACAGGTCTGTGTTAAGGGAATATTACTTGTCTGTGAGGAATTTTGAGAATAAAACGTATTTCCGATTAATGAAAAATAAAGAAGTAGGTATTATCACTGAAAGCAAATTTCCCTCTTTTCCCAGAAACAGATTGCTTTGGGATGATCGAATAACTCCTTTTTCTCCAGAAAATGTAAATTTATTTCAACATCTTTATTATGTGTCATAAATTATTTTAATTCACTGTTTTTTTCTTTCAAAAATATTTCCTTTTGGTATTTTTGGTTCTAAAAAAAAGGAATTTATGCCCTGATATCCTTGGCATTTCATGAGTTTTCTCCAAAAAGAAATTCTCATTAGCTCATCTAATTTCTATAAATATTTTATTTTATCTTAATGGAATCACATATTTCAAAGGAACATGATTTTACCCCGTGTCTTTTGATTTTCACTGTACTAAGTATAAAGAAGTTTATTCTAGGCTACTATAGAGAGAACTTTGTGAAGGTTTGCTGTAACATTTTCACAGATTGCTTAATGCCAGAAGCAGGTAACTATGATGGGGAAGGTCTTACTGGCCACATTTGCTGCTCCAGCCTCCTTACTACATTATTTGCATAAGAAAGGGGATACGAGCTGCTTTGATTTTGTAACAGGTATCCAGACTTTGCCTGAAGTAGGAAGTCTTAATTTGTGCGAAACCTCAGAGCCTTTTTTCCCGTACAGAGACATGCACAGCTCTGGCCACGTAGCTGTCGCCAGCGCCGACGGGGCTCTGTGAATCACACAGGCCCCCACAGTGAGCTGAGAACGAATTTCCCCCAAGCTGCCTCTTTGAAGTGCTGCTCCAGTACAGCCTTCACAGGCCACAAGCGAGCTGACGTTTTGTGCAGCTCCTGTTTTGCAAGCTGGCTCAAAATAACAGCAAAGGAAGATCTTTGACCCTGTCTGATATTGCATATAACTAGATATAGCTCTAAAAATGCAGAGTTTTACTGGCACTATCTGGGAGAAGAAGAGAGAAGCTGGCACCATTTAATTAAGAAAAGCATAGGTATTTGTTTAATACGTTATTTGCCACCTGAAACCGCATATGAAACACCATTGCTTGTTTGGCTGAGCTCTAGTCCTGAATCTATGTTCTGTAACATTTACTGTTAAATCACTACCAGATTATTTTCACTATTTAAAGAAAAGTTAAAATCTACTTGCTTTATCTCAGGGTAATTATTTTGAGGGCTGTCAGGTTGAGCATTCCTCTCATAAAAATAGTGTTCTCTTCCAAATTTTCTCTTCTGCATATTGAAGCTGTTACTGTTCCCAGCCAAAAATTACTTCTTCTCCATCCCCATTGCAGCACTGTTATATCCTCTTCAGCCAAAACTAGCTAAAATAACTCTAATAGCCTATTTTTACTGTTTGAGTTAGGGAGTGTTCACAGGACTTATTTTGCTGGCAGAGCTGAAGGGCTTGCAGAAAGGGAAAAGCAAAAAAGAGTTACAAACTGAGAGGGCAAAATAGCAGCTGAACATGATAATGTCATGAACTGGTGGAGGTGTTTGTACACTGAGCACTTGTCTACTGCCTAAAATGACGGTTTTATTTGGGGATTTTGTTTTTTGTTGGGTTTTTGTTTTGTTTTGTCTTGTTTTTTACTGCAGGATCACTCCTAATTCTTAGTACAACTGAGAAAGAAGAAAGGAAACTAAGTCCTAGAGTTTTTTCATTCTCTGTTGGGTTTCTGGAAGCAGGAGTTCTTGGCAAACAAGGAAGACCAACCAGGAACCTCTGCTGCATCCTACCTCCTATTTGAGACAATTTGTGATTATACACGTAAAGAGAAATCCAACAACTTGCCATGTGGTCCTGGTAAGTTACACAAGCTAAACTTTTCACAATTTAATGGCTAAACCTAATCCTTTAATCCACATTTAGGTTTCTGTAATGAAGTCATCTTAAATGTTATCTGCAGGTACTCAGACATACTGAAAAATTCATAAAGTATATACTAATTCTTACTTAAGGCACCTGAATTTGATTTTTTTGGCCATAATGATTTCTTCTTGGTGGTAATGAGATTTTCATATATTTAAGGGCTCTTCTGATGTTTGTATAGAAATTCTAAATCAGACCTCTCTGTGATTGCTGAACATTATGTTTCAAGCACCAAAAGAAGTCCAAAGTAGCAGGAAGCAAATTCTTGCAAATTTTTTCCTATTCTATGATAGGCGATATTAGTCAATCATTTTTTCGCAATGTTTGGAGGAGCCTCCCTCCTGCCATTAACTCAATATGGGGCTAGGTGATGCTTATGTTTAGCATACAGAGACACTTGCTCCAAGTCAGGGGTAGGGGCAGCACAAGCCTTGCTTATATACAGATTCTAGCTGAATGAAAAGGAAAACAAGATCATCCCAACTGTTAAAAGTTAATCCATTCAACTCTTTGTTCTCTGCCCCTGGGATTACACCTACAGGCAAAACATTGCTGTGGAAACCTAAGCTTTCAGCAAGCTCTGATTAGTTCAGAAGAAGAGGAAATAGGTTCCCTCCTGTCTGAGATTAATGGGCCAAATGCTCCACTTTCCTTTCCCCAGGTGCCTCCATCTCCCTGTTCCCAGAGTTTCTGGATTGTCTTCCTTCAACGGAGGAGCAGCTGTCAGCTTTCAACATTGCCTGGCAAGCGGAATACTAAAGGGGAAACAGGACTGCAAAGCAGGAAACAAGGACTAAAAGTGTGCTGATTTCTTTTATCTGACCTTTGCTTAAGGTTTCTTCCTGTCATTTCTATTACTAAGTCTGTCAGTTAATGTAGGATGAATAATACGTAATTTGGTATTAATTTCTGATGGAATGTTGCACGGTCTTTATCAGGAGGGTGGATTCTGGGGTAGAAAAGCCAGGTAAAATTTCAGAGGCTGCACTCACAAGTGGAGAGCAGTGGATGTTGTCTACCTCGACTTCAGCAAGGCTTTTCACACTGTCTCCCATAACATCCTCATAGCGAACCTCAGGCAGTGTGGGCTGGATGAGTGGTCGGTGAGGTGGACTGAGAACTGGCTGAATGGCAGAGCTCAGAGGGCTGTCATCAGTGGCGCCGAGTCTAGTTGGAGGCCTGTAACTAGTGGTGTTGCTCAGGGGTTAGTACTGGGCCCAGTCTTGTTCAGCTTCATCAATGACCTGGATGAACATTTAGAGGGTACCCTCAGCAAGTTTGCTGATGACACCAAACTGTGAGGAGTGGTAAATATACCAGAAGGCTGTGCTGCCATTCAGCGTGACCTGGACAGGCTGGAGAGATGGGTGCAGAGGAACCTGATGAGGATCAACAAGGGCAAGTGCAGGGTCCTGCACCTGGGGAGGAACAACCCCATGCACCAGTACAGGCTTGGGGTGGACCTGCTGGAGAGCAGGTCTGCGGAGAGGGACCTGGGTGTCCTGGTGGATGACAGGTTAACCATGAGCCAGCAGTGCGCCCTGGCTGCCAAGAAGGCCAATGGCATTCTGGGGTTCATTAGGAGGACTGTGGCCAGCAGGTCGAGGGAGGTTCTCCTTCCCCTCTACTTTGCCCTAGTGAGGCCTCATCTGGAGTACTCTGTCCAGTTCTGGGCTCCCCAGTTCAAGAAAGATGAAGAGCTACTGGAGAGAGTCCAGCGGAGGGCTACGAGGATGATGAGGGGACTGGG
>Ga0065711_1035202_pt1 | contig 22633 bp, 22 predicted proteins | sample Hoacrofraction12_FD_59098 | JGI IMG/M metagenome (GOLD analysis project Ga0065711, IMG submission 59098) | Hoatzin crop microbial communities from Cojedes, Venezuela - Epithelial fraction 12 v2 (version 2) | ecosystem: Host-associated > Birds > Digestive system > Esophagus > Crop | place... | reverse complement strand
CCACTGATCTTTCCTTGTCTTCCTTCTTCCTAAAAGAGACAGAAAGTGTTGGCAGGGCTCTTGAACCCTGTTAATGAGCATCAGGGAGAATTAATTTCACCTCTCAAAATACCCGTATGTAGCACCTGGATTTCGCTGTGAATGCTTTCATTTTTACAGTTGTTTTAGAAAACATTTTTCCCATTGTAAATATAATTATTATATATCTGAAAGTAAAAATTCTACTCGGCAAACAAAGGTTCATCTTTGCGTTTCTTTAGTCGTGGTTTTTATTAACAACGCAGCGCTAGAGGTATTTTTAAAGTGTTTATTTAATCCAGCTATTCAGTAGTCTCCAGAGTCCAGGCTTCTGCTTTAGTGCTGAATCAATGCTTGGTCAAGCCTTAAACTTTATGGGTTTTGGCACAGTGTGGAAACAGAAGCTTTGATGCTTGAGACTGCTGCTGCACAGAGCAAACATAAATTGTGATCGGTGCAGTAAGCGTTCGCCAGGTGAAGTGTCGGTGGCCGGCCTCTAGCCCTGCCCTCGCCCGAGCTGCCGGGCTGGGTGCTGCGCCTGGGCACAGGGCGGTTAAAGGCTGCAGTGCCCTCCTGGGTGCTGCCTCTGTCCCAGCCCACGGCTCCTGTGTCGAAATAGCGTTGTTGTCTGACGGCAATTCAGGATTAAATTGCTGTTTCTAAATTCCTGCTGGGCAGTTATTCTTGGTTTTGCAGAGGCTGAGGGATGACGAAGCTGCCCTCCTCTCCAGAAGCTGCGGGTCAAGGTCAGGTCTGAGAAACTCTGTGCTGTGACCCGTGAGCCAAAGCTGCAACTCCTTATGTTATCAGTCAGGTGTGCTGCAAGTCCGTTGTGGTACGAGGAAGGCTTTGTCTTCTACAGTCTTGGCTAATTCTGGTGGTTTTCCTTCAACACGTACCTGGATCTCGTTTGTGTAATGTGTGTAGGTAGCGCTCTGATGCAGAGGAAAGCCAAAATTTCGTCCTTTCAGAGCTCCGTGGCCAAGACATATTTTTCAGCTGGTGATCTCGGTGGGTTCTTCAAGGTAACGCACAGTGGACAAAAGCTTAATTACCAAGACCACATTCCAGGCACTTGCCTCTGGCTCTCCAGGATGGCTCTGCGGGAGCCAGCCTGCGTGTGCCAGCTGCCCTGCCCTGAGCCGCACGGCTCGCCCGGTGCCGAGCAGAGCCAGGCTGTGGACGTCCACCCTCCGGTGCCCCGATCCTCCCGTCACAGCCTCTGCTGCTCTGGCCCCCAGGCTGCGGCAGGCCCGTGCGGTGTCCTGCGGGGGGGGACCCCCACGCCTGGCACGCAGCGGTAGCTCTGAGGTGCAAATTCCTCTCTGGGCTTCCCTTATACTGCAAATTCCTCCTGGTTCTTTTGGCTTGCATCTCCATCCCTTCCACCGGGGATGTGGTTGCAGCCCGAGCTGTGAGTCCTGCGGTGGCAGCGCGTGTTCAGAGCACACGACGGGGCAGTGCTGTTTCGGTACTTTACTCTGCGACCCAAGGGGTTCCGTTAATTTCTTCCCTCACGTGTTTGTCTGTGGATGCGCACGGTGTGTGGTGTGGTCTGGTGCTGCAGAGATTGCGCTGACATACAAGCACATTTTGTCTCCTCCATGAGGGTTTTATTTCTGTCTGATATTTCTCATTAATTTTTTTTGTACAATTTGGAGCATGCAAGGGGCTTGCCTGGGTGCCTGAGCACCGCTGGTTCAGGGCCTGCTGCTTTACCTCCTCTCGACGCTTTGTGCCATGGCTTCCCACCGTGGCAGAGCCTGTGCTGGGAGCAGCTGGCGTTGCTTCCTGGGTGACACCGAAACGCCACGGGTCACGCTGGCGTAAGCCTGTGGCACCGCACAGGGGGTTTTGGCCCTGAGTCTGAGCCGCGCTGTGCTTTGGCCAGTCATTGCCAGAAGGGGCCGAAAAGGCTGCCCAGCCGGGGGTGGAGGTGGCCCCTGCCAGCCAGCCATGGCCGAATGCTGCTGGGGAGAGCAAACGCCTTCCGTTGTGGTGGTCGATAGACAGTCACACAGCCAGCTACCGAGGGCTTTGTTAGCATGTTTGACAGAGGCTGTGACATCTCAGGATTGACCATGCGGGGAAAGGACCCCATGCAATGCCGCTGGAGTGGGGCGCTGGCTTCCGCGGCACATCCCGCGGAGCAGATCTGGGGCTGGGAGCGAGGGCGCAGCCGGGATGGAGAATTGCTGCAGGAGCTTGTCCTAATGTTGCAAATTAAATCGTGGTCTTCTCCTGATACGTTTCCAAGACTGCATTTAAGAGAGAGGAAACAAAAAAGTAAAACATGAGTTCTGAGAGCACTGTTGGGCTTCAGATATGCATTAAGGAAAACAGAAAGGTTTTCCAACTCCATTTAACACCACCAGGAATTTGTGGGCTGTCTGTAAGCCCTTAATGGGGATGTTGGGGGAGAAGAGGGGTTCCTTTCCCCCTCCTGCAGTAAAGGGGTCTCAGGAGAGCCTGTTGGTTGCCTTTCCTCCGCCGCGCTGGCTCTCTGCAGAGAGACGCTGGTGGGTTCGGTGCTCTGCTCCCTCCGCTCCCTGCCGTGTCGGTGTCGGCAGCGCTTAGGGCTGGGGACTCGCCTGACCTTAGCAGGCACCGTTCCGCACAGCTGCGACACCGGCAGGTAACGACACCTGGAAGCGATCCCCAGTATTTGTTCCACGAAGCTACGCGCTGCTGCTCCTCGGCGTGGAAGAGCCGAGTGCCGTGCTACAGCCGCGTGCCACGGCTGGGTGCAGGAGAACGTGGGCAGTGCCCGGAGCCCTTGGCGTGGCCCGGCACCGCTGCTTGCCGCCGTCACCGGAGCGCGTGTGGCTTTCCAGGTTTCGGAGCGCGGCTGCCGCAGCGAAGGGGTGGGTCGACGTGCCGCGTTGGGAGCAGCTGAGGTGGCCGGGCCGTGGCGCGCCCGCAGCCGGATCCCGGGAAGCTGGCTGTGGATGCGGTCGGCTTCGGTGCGGCGGGAGGCCGGGCACGGCAGGCGCTGCAGGTGGGCTCCCGCCTCCCCTCGCCGCCGCAGCTCCCCAGAGCTTGGCGTGGCCCCTGCCTCCCGCCGCGGGGGGACGGGGTGGATCGTGGCACCCGACGCTTCCAAAGCCCTGTCATTCAGATTTCAAAAAGAAAAAAATAAGGGCCGTCCTGGGGACAACTTGCGTCTGACCTGCTTCTGGTGGACGTAGCCCTTCACTTTTATCATGTGTTACGTGGTCTAAATTAGGAAACTTTAATAATGTGTGCAATTTATCATAAGGCTTATGTGATAATGGTGGAAACTGACATGAAATGAAGAACTTATAATGCTGGATTAGTCTTATGAAACAGTGGTGTACCTTCATAAAGAGTCCAAAGAGCAATTATTATGCGTGTTTGACTGGCACCGTAAAGTCGTTAGTTCAATCATCATTGACCAATTACTGCTTTATTGTATTTTCTTTTTATTTTTATGGTCAGAGAATGGCATTTTTCCCACAATCAGTCCTTGAGCACAAAGACAATAACAATTAAAAGAAATATTTTAAATCTGAGTTTTATCGGCACAGAGGGACCCATCCGTCACTATAAAGATCAGCTTTGCATGCAGCTGTATTTCAGCCCAACAGCCCCCAAATATCTAGTTTGCCAGAATCAGAAGTTTTAATTTTAAACATTCTTCAAAAAATAAGTAGTTTGCGTTTCACAAACTTGCTCAAAATATTAGTGTTCCTTATGACCTTACATGTGTTTAAACACTGCCCGTTTACAAAGATGTGTACGTGATAAGGTTACAGATGACACTGATTAGAGCCCAGATAAGAATGATTATTGTGGTCATTAGGGACCGACTTGGGCAGTATCCAGTATTGTCAGCCAAAAGAAATAGAGAAATGTAATACTGTGTGAAAATGCTGATTTGTGCTGACAGAGTACTGACCCGCAGATAGGGTTTTGGTCTGTAATTAAGCCGAAGGTATTACTTACAGTAGCTTCGCAGTTGTACCTGTCCTGAGCCTCGGCTGCCCGATCCGAAGCTGCGGGGCGCGGGAGGTGGTGTGGGTGCGGCGACGCGGTGGCAGGCTGCAGGGTGACCTTGGCCGCGGCGCGGATGCGTCGGTGCGCGCTGCCGAAGGACGTGGGCTTGGGTCGTGCTCAGAGCTGGGCGTATTGTGTGAAAGGGAGCTTTTGACATCTGACACAGTGCGTGTCCCCTGAGTTGTGCCCGTGCACTGCGTTACCCCCCGGGTAGCACGGGGATGCTGGGCTGAGGCCGCGCGGGTTCAGGGAGCGGCCATGGCAGCCCCGTGCTGTGGCTTTCCCAGGGAGAACCAGAGTGTCTGCGCAGCAGAGGGGCCAGTGTTGTTTGGCATCCCTAGACTGAAATACAGCCAAGCCCAGCGTTTCCCACCTGACCCTGCCCTGCACAGCTCTTCGCGCTGCCCGAAGGGGCCACCACCCTGCCCCGCAGTCAGTCTTCCCCCTCTCACCACGCCAGCTGCTTCCCTGCCGTGGGCCCTGGGCAGGAGCGGGCGTAAGAACGCATGGCACAACGTACACAGCTCCGTCTTGTGCTGGGAGCCACCAGCCACGCTCTGCGCAGCAGCGGGTCCGGCACCCACCTCTCCTTGCCAAAGCCCTTCGCAGCGCAGCAGGGAGAGGAGCAGTTCGTGTGCGTGTGGCCGTTGCCTCTCAGCTGCCACAGGTCTCCACAGCTCAGCCCTAGCAGAGCCTCCGGAACAGCTTTTGGAGGGGGTGAGGAGCGGCTCCATCCCCATTTGCTGGCGTGATGCGGGCAGTGAGCACAGTGCTGAGCCCCTGTGCCAGCGGTCCTGCGCCAGCTGCGGCTCCTGTGCGGGGCTGCGGCCAGAGCTCCGCATCAGCTGGGCGCCAGCCGAGCAGAGCCGCTCGCTGCCCGGGAGGTGTTAGTGAGCCTGCCTTGTCCTCCGTGTCAGGAGGATATCTGGGGCTTGGGGCTTGCTTTCGGACCAGGAGCAGTGTTCTCAAGTGTGTAAGAAGCCGTGTCAGGGGGATGGGGAGGGGCAGAAAGAGGGAGCAGGTCACGGAAATGGAAACAGGGCTACTGAAAAATAGTACATTGTACAGCGGAGGCTCCTTCTTTTTGCTTATTTTGGGTCCATTTTAGAAGTTGTTCTTTTTGCCCTGCCTGGTGTACATCCACAAATTTAATTTCTTTCCCAGTTGGATGAAATGTCTACAAGTCCCTGGTCACTACAATGAACTACAATTAAATGGCGAGAAATTCAGATTAGCTGAAGAGGTCAGCCAGATCTCCAGCAACAAAACAGTTTTTATTTTTTCTCCTGTTTAGCAGTGCACCAGGCAGGCTTACAACCAAAGCCATAGCTGGTTTGCCCTGAAGTCATCGAGCGAGTTCCTCAGTCCTCATAGTCCAGTTTTGAAATAATCTGATTTACCTAAATGTGGAAGCAATGAGACGAACCCCACAAATCTAAAAAGCCTGCAGGAAGCTGGTATCGTGCGTCCCCATCTACCTTCAGCTGAGTTTCTGCGCGTAACCTCTGCACGGTCTCTGGCTATGGAGGCTCGAGTAACGAGAGCGTCAGACAGAGACGTAACGCCTGTCACGGCTCCTTCTGTGGGACCCGCTGTCACGAGCACTGACACTGCTTACGGCGGGTGAGGAATTTCTCCTTGGCTCCAGTCCTGCTGCGTCCAGCCTGGGGAGTTTGAGAAGCTGCAGCCATCTCCTTCCACTCCTTTCCCAGTGATTTTATCCATGAGGGTGGTTTTACTAAGCCAGGCCCTCCTTTCCCTCCCCCTCGCTTTATTTTCTTAAGAGACTTAATCAAAGGTAATTTGAGTTTCCATTTCTCTATCAATGGTTGTATTTAAGAGGGGCTTATCTGATTTCCATCACCAATTATGGGCTCCCATTTCTTGTTTATATCCATCTCCGATCTGACAAGGTCCCTGTTTGATTTTGATAGGAAGTCAGGGCTTCGTACGAAGCTAAGGAGACTCTGAAGCACATTTGTTCGGGTAAAATAATATCTTGGGAATTACTTCACTTGTACTGCACGAGGAGGGGCTGGAATGGTGTGGTCCCTGCCACTTCTGTTGAAAAATAAATTCTGAAGCCAAGATAGTAAATATTTCCCTGAGCCAACACAGTGGGAGGGAAATTACAGTGCCCAGGAATATTGCTGTTAAGGAGACTCGAGGTCAGAGGTTAATGTAACAGGAGTTGGTCTAGCCAGAGAGGTCGGGAAGGCTGGCCTTGTAAGTACAGAGCTGTTTGATGACGGCTAACTGTTTTGGGCAAGAAAAACATCTCTGCCTTTGTCTTTGGGAGACAGATGGCAAAAGTCGAGGCCTCTTAGGGAACTGGCTGCTAAAAATTGACGGGGCAAATTCATGCGCAAAGTGAGGTGTCCCTGGACCATTCACGGTCTTTCAGCTTTGACACAGCAGCTTTTAACCTGCTCCAGCATTTTGCTGTGCTTGACTTTTAAAATCCATTTGCGTGGAGCGTATGAATCTCTGGGATGCCGCTGTCGCTTGCTGAGAGCCTTGGCAGCGCGTCCGCAAGCACGTGGTGCCGCTTCCCGAACCCGCTCCCCTCGCGCGCTCCTGGCAGAGGCTGGAACCCGGAGCCCTTCGAGCAGCGGCAGGGGCTGAGCCGGAGACCCTGCCTTTGGGAGGCAGTTGCCACTGCGTGGAGAGCTTTGTCTTTGCTGTTTGAAAAGCTGGTGGGTGTTTTTATTGGAGGCTCATTTTCTTTTTTTGTTTATTTCTTATTTTCCACGGCACAAGGTCTGTAAAACCCTAGAAGGAGGCAGCGCTTCTAATGTTTACCACAGGGTAGCTTGGCGAGGCTGACGTGGGCCTCCTTCCCCCTCGGGTTGCCTCTCCAGGCCACCATGATGCTGGCCAGGGCGTTGAGGTGGGCCGCTGAAGCAGGTGCTGGTTCTCTGCATGCTGTCCCTGCTCGCCAGGACCCAGGGAACCCCGCAGCCTGGCACCCTGACTCACGGCTGGACGCACAAACTGGGCCTGAGCTGGGCCGTGGACACACCAACACAGCTTCTGGTTGGGCTGGAGCAAGGACAGGGTGAGCTTACGCCTGCAGCGAAAGGTGGTCGGGGATTCTGCGTGAACCGTGCACCTTGGGAGACAGCGAGTATCGGGACGGGTTTTCCCCTTTCCCAAGCTACAGCTGTTCCTCAGATGCGCACGACCCGTGCTGCGCGGGGCAGAGGGAGGCAGGGCTCCCGAAAGCTCAGCGCCTTGCGCAGCAGGCAAGCGGCCAAGCCACCGGCCGTGGTGCCCTCGCTGTCCTCCAGCGACGGCAGGGTGCCCCCGAGAGAACACGTGAGCTCTGGGAGGTGGCTGCAGGTTGGTGGCTCCGTGGACCCAGGGAGATAAATGAGTACTGTTCTTAACCTTATTAAGGCTTTTGAGGGGTCTTCTGTCCCTGACGGGAGTGATGGAGTAAAGCGGAAGGTGCTTTGGGGAAGGTGCGTGTTTGCCGTGTAATGAGGAGCTCCGCTGCCTGCAGGAGTCAGGAGCACGTGGAACCAGGGATCCTTCGGGAATCTCGCTGGAGGCTCCCAGAACCACTCAGCCGTGCAGACATGCCTCTGTGCAGAGCATCAGCGCAAGACACCGTGCGCTGGGATTAACTGGTGACCAGCGTAGTTCTGACGGACGTTTCAAAATGCCACACGCTGAACCGACACCAAAAAAATACGTTTGTGGTCTGCCAGGCTGTATCTAGATACTCTGGTGCTTTCCTGGCTCTTTGGGCTGGTTGAGTATTTCTTGCTCAAAAAAACCCAGTCTGCTTTCTGACTGATTTCTTTTCTTGTGCGGAGAAACCTCCGCTGAGTGAAAGACAGTGAAAAAGGAGGCTCATCCCAGCAAAACCTCAAGCTTGTGCTGTCGTAAGCACTGAAGTATTTCAGAGGCAAGTTTCTCTGAAAATGGGTGATATGCTTGTTTTGACACTCCTGGTATTTCTTTTTTGGGGGTAATGTCATGCCTCTTTCTCAGAGGACATCAGCTAGGAGGTATGTCTAATTGTTTTGACTGGTATAAAATGTGGAAGAGCTGCCCTGGAAAGCCAGTCTGCCCCGTGCCTTGATGTGAAAGCTTGTAGAACTCACAAAAGTTCAGTATTAATCGCAATAACTGGTTGCAGACTCTTAATTCCTGTTGGCACCTGTCTCTCATTAGGAAAGGAGAAGCCCCTCCACTGGAGCTTTTCGATGCCCTGCGTATCGCTGATGGCTTCTTCACGGTGATACGTACTTCCCTGATGCAGCGGCCACGTCACACGTGGTGTGGGGTTAGCGATCTTCCACATGTTCCTCTCTCTTCCTGCACGCTGCACGCTGGCCCCGTTCCATTCTGCCTGCTACTGAAACACTCCGCACCCTTGGTTTACCGAGTGCAACACGCGTGTTGGTAGTCTCCTTCCTTTGCTGCGGCGGCGCGTGTGCTTCAGCTTCGCAGTACGGGGTCTGCACAGCACACGGCAGCGTAATCGGGCAGATATGGCAGGGCAGCTCACCGGTGCCAAGCCAATTACACCGTTAAACCTGAGGCAGTAAGCCTGATTGCAGCTGGCTGCCTGAGGTGCTGGCCAGGCGTGCCCCCGAGAAGGGGTACGAACAGAAAGTGCGGGGGGGGGCCCGGCAGGAGGAGCTGGGAAGCTCTGACATCCACGCTTTTGAGTAATTACATCGGTTTGGACTGTAATGCAGAAAAGATTTTTTTTTTTTTTTTTTTAGTGCACACATTAGGAAGCAGCTCGAATTCTTTATGATATGAGATTAAATGATTTCATCCCAGATAAAACTTAAGACCAGCAAAAATCCTAATGCTTGATTGCTCTTGAGGTAATATTTCAAGACTTGAATCATTCTGTTTTAAAATACCTCAAGTTTACAATGATAAATCTACGAAGCACTAAAAATCCTACTCAATCAACTCTGGTTCTTGAAATGGCATCTGCCTTTGAGCTATAAAAATAACAGATGATTTTTTGATAGCTTATCAGTTAACAGACTGCTTAGTTAGGATAGCACATTTTTATGCTAATCTTAGGGCTGTGATGAGCGAGCGAGAGAAAGAAAATCTATAGTATTATTTTGTATCTACTTTAAGTTCCGCCTAGCTTTTGGAAAAGATCTGTCCTCTTCCAGGAATTGCCAGCCACACGGGGGTTTCAGCACTCGTCTGAATGGAGGAGGAAGCGATTGAAAGACGCTGAAGCGGCAACGTGTGCGGCTGTGTCGTGGTGCCTCGCCTGCAGCCCCGAGCAGGCAGACGAGGCGAGCGAGCCAGGCACCGCGCAGCCCCGGCATGGCTCAGCCCGGCAGGGCGGCCGGCATCGCCGCCTCACCGGGCCCGGGGTGCCCTCGTCCCGAGGGCTGGGGAGGCGGACGGCAGGAGCAGGGCTTTGCCAGGCTCTCGGCCAGCTCTCGCCCTGCGGCCGTGTCCTTGGGCATGCCGTCTGCGCCGGCGGACGCTGCTGGGGATGGCACCCCTGGGAAGCACCCGGGCTGCTCTGGCTGATGTCGTACATGTGCGTGCGGAGGTTCCTCTGGTGGGCTTGCAGGGGAGAGAAGGTTCCTTCCGTTTATCCAGTTTCTTGATTCCCTAAGACTGGGATTAGTTTGGCAAAAAATTACATTGTGACAAAGTCGAGGCTGAGCTGGCATTTTGCTGGCGTGGGTTGGAAGTGGTGATGTGTCAGTGGCCAGGCAGGACAGGATATGAGTCCTCTTTTTGTTCACTCTGCAGAACTCTCACGTTTTTTAAACAGAAATGATGCTAACTGGGCTTGGTATCCACTACCAGTTTGCCTGGGAGATGAAGTGACAACCTAGATGGGCCTTGATGCGACCTACAGTGTCATTTTTGCATTCTTTTTGTCTTTGATCTCTCATTTTTAACGTAACCTTTTTCCAGTTTCTGTTTTATGAAAAGCTTGGGGTGGGGGGTTTTTTGATAATAAATTGAATCCGCATTCAGATCCGATTTTCCTTGAATTCAAGGTGGCAGAGGAAAGGTGGCTTGAGTCTGGTGCTCCTTACTGACATTGTTTCCTACACGGTTCTATATCTCTGGAAAGCAGAAGACTATTTTAACTGAAAATCAATATGAGCGTTAAAAAAATGTCCCATACAGTCAACATTCCTTACGTCTGTTCTCTGCTATGCTGGCCATGACTGCTTTCTCTTTTGTCTCATGAAAAATTGTTTTAAAACGGTGTAAAAGTGTCTCCTGAAGCATGAGAGCTGCCCATGGAGGCGTAACTGATTCCTTTTCTCTGACACAATCACGCTGACACTGATCAGTCTCCTTGGTCTCTCCGGATGGAACAAGTAGAAAGTCAGGACTCAATGAAGAGGCATCTTAGTTAGGACTAAATGATGGAGTCTTTGGCTGCAGTTGGTTCACTCAGAGGTTTGCACTGTAGAGCTGGGGCAAGTCAAAGTGGCACTCGACTGGCCAGTAGCAACAGCTTGGTCTTGGTCAAGTTGTCCTGACAGATCCAGGGAGGAATTTGGTCACCCGTGTGCCAGAAGTGGGTCCTTGTGCCCTGGATTTGGTCCACAGGGAAAGCTGTAGAGGACACCTGGAGATAAAAAGAGAAACCTGAAGATAAGCAAGGCTGTTAGTAAGTATGTGTAGACCACAAAATTAGGGTTTTTTTCCCCTTTAGGGTCAAAGCCAAAGAAACAGACTTGGTCCCCCGAGCTTGAGTGGCTGCGGGAAGGAAAAAGGAACGAAGCTGGCTGCTGCTTTCGCTACTCTTTGGAGACTTCTTGGGCTCAGAGCTCCCTGGCCGTGAGCGGCTCCCATCTTCCCTTCAGACCCATCAGCACGTCGCCGGTGACTTGCTGCAGCCCTGCAATGGCAGGGTGGCTCGTTTGGGTGCTGCCATCCCCTCTGCCTCCGGAGCAAGGTGCTCCCTTCCTTATACACAGGGAAGTTTGCTGAGCCCTCTGTACCGACAAGGGGACCTTGAGAAGGGCGAAACTTTAAAACAGCCTGCTCTTTGGAAGTACTTGCTGAATGGAGGGTGAAAAAGAGTAATAGAAAATCTTGGTTTAAAACTGCAAACTCTGAAAGTTCTCGAGTGGATAGAAGCTAAGGACAGAGGAAAGAGTTTCATTGCTTTTATTTCTGGAAGGAAGGAAGTCACTCAGGTTTCAAAATGCCTCTAGTAGAAGGAGTCTGCGTGGAAGAGAGACGTACTCTGATTAGAATGAATTTACTGCAAGAGTGTACAGAACTTCATACCGATTTCATGAAATCTAATGCTGAAAATCTATGATAGCAAATAGCAAGGCTTTGATTAGGCTGATGGAAATGAAAGCTCTTGGAGAGATTGGATTAAGACTAAAAGGAAAGTAGCAGTGGCCGCTCAAGAGAGCTGAGCTGAACACCATGGCTCAGGGCCCGGGGTCACTTTGTCACAGGTGGCTTCTTGGTTACCTGAGCGAGGTAAGTAATGTACGTGCTAGTCCAAGTTGCCCTCACCAGGTTTCCTGGCGTGGTTAGACCTGGACCTTTTACGATTGCGGTGTGTCATTCTGGTTTATCATTTCCTTCTTTCTAATGTTTCTTAGGCTTGATTTCCCCCCTGGACTGTGCGATACCGTGCAAAGGAGGCTGTGTGGGCTTGGTTCTTGTGCATGTGTGGGTGAGGGGGAAGAGAGAGGCGTAACAGCGATGGACATGGGTCCTGCCCCTGCCAGGCACACTGAGCGCTGGGGCTCGCGCGCAGTCCTGTTGCAGGCAGGACCTCTCCTCTCCGTTCCGTGACAAGTACCGCGGGCAAAGAGAGCACCCCGACCCTGCCACCTGTCCGGGCCTGCTCCCGGCACCGGCGTTCTGGGGAGTGTCTGCGGGAAGGGGAAGAGGTGGGAAGGTGTGGAAACCGCTCCCACCCATAAGCCCTCAGCGCGTGGGAATTGCAGCTCTGTTTCCCTTCCCTTCCGTCCTCGCCTCGGCACTCGGGGCAGAGCCCTGTCACCTCTGCGCAGGGGGCTCTCGGGTGCTGTTCCTGTCCAGCGCAGAGGCCAGGCAAGTTCGGCTTTTGTTTTGGCAGCTGCTTAATCCACTGACGAAAGACGTGTTGGAAGGCACGGAATTGCTCACAGACTCCATTTGAATTTCCTGACTGGATTCAGTTTTGAAAAATTATGGGATAATGTTGACAGGATTGAACAGAAAATCCCGTTTGGATCCCTACCTTGCTTGCCTGCTCCTTGTTTAGGGGACACCCCTCGGGGACAGGCAGCCTTCCCATTTATGCAAAGAAAATGTGAATACTCGGGCCACCGCCCAAAGGCGGGCATTCATTTTGGCATGAATGGCTTTTAGTTTTTTTCTGTTAAAACCCTTCCATTTTTTGCGGTTCAGATCTTAATTTTGTCAGGCAGATCAATTCTAAAACGTGCAAGACGTACATTATTAGAGCAGCATCCTCAGCCCCGGCCTCTCGCCTGCCTGGGAAGAGCTCCGTGCTCGGTGGTACGGGACACGTAGAGTGGATGTTTCTGTCTTTCCCGTGCTGAAATTAGCCTCTTCAGACATATAGTGTTTACTTTCACCTCAAATATATACCAAGGATGATGATAAAGTTATTACTGGGCGATCAGTTGTTCTCCTCTCTTTTGCTCGGTTGAATACTGAAGTATTTTACAGAAAGCAGAACAAGTCCCAAAGCAGTGAGCACCAGCAGTGTGTCTGGGATACCCGTGTCTGCCGGGTTAGGAAACATCCCTGGGGCTGCACCTCTGCGTAGGGAGATGGGCTCCCCTTGGGCACAGCAGTCCATGGAACGGTACCTTAGAAAAATGAAAACTCAGATGGTTTTAGGGGCTTTCTTCGGCACAGTAAGCGAAGTGTAAGAAAATGACTTCCACGCCAATGTGAATCTTTTTTGCCTTTTTTTTTCTTTTTTTTTCTGGTGTTGTAAGTCGAGCCCCAGAGCTGATAAATGTGTTATTTGTGTGGTGCTATTCAAAGCCTTGCGATTTTGGGGCCAGGCCATGGCCGTAGTATTTAGCCTGGATGTCACGGTGTGGATCACAGCGAGGGGATTGCCAAGTGCTTTGCGCTGAGACATTTTGAGAGCAACGACATTTCGCTCTGCAGGAAGGCAAGAAAACAAGCCATTCCCTTCTCCCCCTGCCGCAACGGTTTTTATTTTACACCACCAAGAGATGACATACAATTTGATGAAATTCATCCCTTTTTTTTTTATACCCACTTGATCTACTATATAAATATTAATAGCTAAACACATTGCAAACAGGTGGGACCCGTTCTGCCTCTGGAGAGCTGCCACCGCTAAGTGATATCTCAGATGGGGTGACAGAACTTTCCCATGTGGGCGCTGTCTCTCCCTGCCAGCCCCTCGGACACGCCTGGAGCTGAGAGCTCTTTGTTTTTTGGGGCTTTTTTCTTTTTATGGTATCGCTATAACAGTTTTTCTTGGTCTTTTAACAGCTCATTCAGAAGGGGAAGGACAGGGAATTGGAAGGCGTTTTTTCATTACCTTTTCTAGTTAGTAGGGTATTTCAAAGGGGGTTTGCTCCCGGTGACAACAACAGACCCTCATTTTGTGCCTGTGTCTGAGGACAGCATCTCCAAAACAGTGATAAAGAAGAAGCTTTATTACAAAGAAGTTTTATTACGAGAAGCTGCGGGTCTGGACAGAAGCCTGAGAGGTGATAGGGGATAGTGTGCACAGGGGGAATGCCGGGTTACCCCTTCACTCTCACTCATTCTGTTTCTTCCACCCCTTCCTGATGATAGCATTCATCCCTCCTTCGCTGTAAAAGCTTAAAAAAGAACTAGTGCGTGGGGTTTCTGGGCCGCAGACCGTGCCGGGGGTCAGCAGGCTGCGGTGGGGCCCTTGGAGCTGGCCCTGCTGCCTGCCTGGCTCTCGCGGGGCGAGCCGTGGCCCTTTTCCTGAGCAACGTCGTGAGCGGAGTTCAGAGGGCTGGCTTGGGTTTGGGGTTTTTTGCTCAGAATGATGTATCCGCAGAAGCCATCACCACATTTTGACTTTCAAACAGTCACAAATGCAAAAATGCTGGGTTGTTTGAAAATCAGATTTTTTCCTAAAGTGTTTTTTGACGAAAATTATACTATGTTCTTCGTACCATTTAGTTACTTTTTTCCTATTAGAAATAGAGAGATGTAATGTAGCCTCAGCCAAATTTAGGAGTCTGGGAATCTGGGACTTGCAGGATACGTTGTACTCGGAATAGTTTCAAGTGAGATATTTCAATAATTTTTAATTTCTCTTTTTGTAAGATTCCAGAACAGAAGAGGAGGGTTTTTTTAGTTAGTGGTGGTTTGGTTTTTTGTTTTTTTCCAAAACCCTGTACAAAACCTAAAGATTCAGATTTTCCTGGGGGCAAGAATGGAAATATCATTGATGTGCCACTTGCTTGGTGGCACGGTGGAGGGAACGGTGCAGGCATGAATCAGGGACTGCTGGCAGAGTCACTTTCCAATATGTGCAAATAAAAATGCAGACCACATATTACATCTGGGGTCTGAAGATTTACCAAGCTGCCATAAGGCCATAAGTTTGGTTGTTTGCAGTTTGGGGTTTTTTGAACCGTCTAAACAGGCTGCATGAAATGATGCCTCTATTTCTTGTTATTAATACATTTTTAAAACTGATTTTAGCTGAGGAGACTCCTGCTTTCCTATTTAATGTTCTGATTAATGAGCGTAAACAATGCTTTTAAGATATTTTTTACCTGTGTATAATCAAGCCATCTAGCCACCAGTAACTGCAAATGTCACAGATTTCAATGGTCTCTTTGGGACTTTTAATCTGTTTGCTTTTATAAAGGAGGTGATTTTATTTTTACATTAAGGAAGCATTAACATCATTAAATGGGCTCCCACTTTATGATAACTGCAAATGTCACATTGATCCAGAAAGATAAGAAAATGTGCTCGTCTTTGGAACAATATCCAAGGCAAGAGCAGGCAACCCACACTATTTGCATTAAAAAACAAATTGTATAAATGCAGAAGATTGATGTGCCATCTGTTCATGTCCTTCACTTTTCTGGCTCTTCTGTGTTGAGATATTTTTATGGAATAGTTACGTTTATTATTTTGAAAATGACTCACAGGTTAAAAAAGTTTACGATGGGCAATATAAGTTGAAGATACTCATTTACAGTATCTCAGGTATAAAAACTGGCATTAAAATTAACTTCTGTGCCCACAAACAAACTACAGTATTCTGCAGTCTGTGTTACCTAGATCCCAGGAGCAGAGAAAAAGACGTTACCAGCAACAGTAGCAGTTCATGAGGTGAATCCAAAATATCTGCCTTGTACATTGTACTTCTCAAGTAGCGAAAGGCGTGCAAGAAGGGCTGGTGTCTAGAGACCGCTACGGCCTGGGCTTCACGGCGGGCAGGGGCGTACGAGGTGTAACGTGTTTAAGATCAGGCGGTACGTTTGCACTGGAGCACTGGTGTTAGCTGAGGCCGATGTGGTGAGCAGAGTGCTGAGCTGTCCGAGTTTGTGCCGGAACGCTGAGCCCACACCCCAGGCAAACCCGAAAGCTCCAGCAGGTCCCGTGAGGAAAACTGGGCGCCTCGCCACGGGCCCTCGCTGTCGCTCCCCACCGCTCCTGCTTGCCACGCCGAGCTCCTGTTGCCTGGAGCCATGCCCGCTGGCATGGTCCTCTGCGGCACTGCTTGAGTTTGGGTTGCACCGGGCCACGTCTGGAAATGGTCCTTGTTCCCGGGTCCTCTCGGGCTGGGGGCAGGGGAAGGCAGGAGTGTGGCTCTGGTGCCCAAAGGCTGGAGCAGGAACACGGGGGCTGCCACGTGCGGGCCAGCACGCGGAGGGAAGGAGACGGAGGATCCCGAGGGCGAGCAGCAGCTGGGAGGGAGGGAGAGAGGGAGGGATGGAGGGAAGGGTGAACCCAGCTGCAGGGGCTGTTGCAAGCATCAGGTCTCCGTATCTCCTGATAATGGAGCCCGTCCGTAAGTTTTTACATATTGTCCTGTAATAAAGAAGCTAACTTTTAAATTGGAGAAGCCAGCAGTCCTTCCTCGTCTTTAGAGAATCTGGTGGTGCTGCTCTCAGGTCTGCTGTCAGGAGGTCATACAATTATTTCTCAGAGGGAAGGACCTTTTCACAGAACTTATGTGCTGAGTAAGTTCACCTTGAAAAAGACCCGGTGTTTACTTTTCACTTTGAGAGGGAAGCCAGCTTTGATGGCGTCTGCGCGTCTTAGACTTTTCAAACAATCTTTATCAGATTGCTCCAGCTGACTATCTGCACAAAGTGAGTCCAACCCTCCAGATCAGTGTGCCGTGCAGCTAAAAAGAAAATAACATGAAAGAGCTCCAGATGTTTCAACTGATGACATGAACGACAGAGAACAGCTCGGCACTGTACACACCAGTCTTCACTCATCGTTTTTCTGTGCTCCTGCTCTCTGGGCTTGTTTCTGTCTTTCACTCAAGATTTACACTGGGAACAGTCCGAAGCAAGGGCAAGCTGCTGTGATGCTTCCTGGTGCAGCCACCAGCAAACTGACCTGGGTCTTGACTTGCAGCCAAAGCTCCGAGAACTGCTACTGCAGTTTAAACAAGGGCTATTAATTCCAGGTGCTCCGAAAATAGTTCTGGAACATCATGATAAAATGGGGAGTGTCCTATGAAGGAAAGGCTTACTGCTATCATCCATAGCCTAAATAGCCACCCTCCGTTACTTGAGCCTTTCCTGTTTTGATGGAATGGATTACTGGATTTTCTTCTGAGCCTTCTGTAAACGCGGGAGTCACCGGTGCCAGCAGACCAAAAGGCAGGTACTTGTTACAGCGTGAGAGCAGCAACCCAGGTTCTGTGCGGGTTCATCCTGGTTTGAGGTGGACACTACGTGAATACAGCAGAGCAGGGCTGCCCACAGGCAGCACCCTTCGGTCTGCCATTGCCGCACGTAGCTGCGGGTGGCAGCCCTGGTGCCTTCCGACGTGCTCAAGGCAGCCGCGTACCTACCTCCTCTGCGGTTCCAGTGGGACTGGAACGCCGGACTCTTCCGAAATTGTTTTGTGGATCCCCGCTGACAAAAACCACACCAGGAAATTACAGAAAGTTCACAAAAGCCCTGATAAACAACTGAAGCTCTTGACCATTTTGTAGGCTATCCCCAGGCTCTGTGGTTGACTGCACAGCTTGCCAGACGTCGGATACAAAGCCCATGACAGACTGCGGATAGTTTTACCCAAAGTTTGTCAGTGTAATTTTCACACTTCTTTAGGAGTTCGGGTGACAAGAAGCATCTACTCTGCACCTGCAGCAGTGGGAGGACGGGCCGTTGTGTGGTAACTGGGGAGCCTGGTTTCGTGCAAGGCTGAATTCCCAGGTTGGTTGGGTCAGCTCCCCCTGTTTGTCTCTGCCTTGGCTTCTGTGCCTGTGGAAGGGCTGTGCTTATGCTGCCTCAAGCTGTGAAGCGCTCAGCCTGTTACACCCCTGTTGTTGTGACAACTGCTGGCTCGGTGGTGTATGCTTTGTTCCCTCTCCAGAACCTCCTTGAAAGCTGTCCTCAGCGCGTCGCTGGCCGCAGCGCCGTGGCTGGATGGAGCTGCGTCCCGGCCCTTGTCGGCGCGACCTGCCTGCCCTCCCGCCCGTGTGCTCCCGGCTGCTGCCGAAGGGGTGACAGCACGGCCCAGGACCAGGCAGCGGGGACTCGGGCCTCGCTGCTTTGTGTGTGATGAGATGCAGGCAGTAAAAGAGAGAGTTGTATCTCTGTGAAGATGGCTCGAATTGCCACGCCGCGGCTTCGGTGGGCGACCTTCACACCAGGGAAGGGGCTGGTCTACGCTGAGCACATTGTACTCCTGTTCATAGAAAAACCACATAATGTTTTAGCTGCGTTTTGTCACAAAAAATAGGTTTTGGAAAGAAAGAGGCCGCTAAACTAGCTGCCACAGAGAGGGGAAAAGGGGAGAAATTCAGCACTGGTTTATATATTTGTCTGTGGGAAACCTCTAGAGCTTTGCTTTTAGAGATGGCCGGGGTGTGGTGGTACAGTTTTTTTTGGTAATGGAAACCATTATTCACGCGACACTCAGACCACAGTGCTCATTTCACTCATTAACTCGGCAGCATTAAGACTGCTCTCCAGACGATGGGAGCTGGGTGGTCAGCGCGTTGTTGTTGCTGTTCCTACGCCGCTGATGCAGTGGAAGATGTGTGCATATTGCATTTGTCACAGACAAGTATGGGGTATCAGATGTAGCGGCATTATTTTAAAATAGAACTGTAAGATGCAACTAAATATGCTCGGCTGCAGAATGCTTTGGATTTTCTAAACTGAAAATTCCCATAATCTTATAAGAATGTGGTGCAACGTGAAAGTTAATGGCTCAGGGGACTGGTGAAGGGAAACAAGGTTTCTTAACTCTTGGTAAATAACACAAATCAAACCCAGCTTGATCATGTCTGAAAGTCACTATTATTCTCAGATTTACTTGTATTTTGTTTTGGTTTGGTTGTGGTTGGACTGTATGAATTTATGATCCAGTTTCCCAAATGAAAAGGTGACTCATTCTGATTTGAAAAAGAAATCGGAGTCGAAACTGAAGAGCAAACATTTTTTACGTACTCACACCAAACGAGGGCTCGCTCACCCCTGCGCTTGGGATGAGTGCTGCTGCTTGTGTCCTCCCCAGGGGGGACCTTCTGCCCTCGGGATGCGGGGGCTTGGCATGGGAGCGGGTGCTGCTGACCCGCGGGCAGCAGCTCCGGGGATCCGCAGGGGCGGGAGGCGGCGGGGGTGATCGGGGTGCTCTGCAGCGTCGGAGCAGGAGCCGAGCTGGTTCAGCCCCAGGGCCGCGTTGCGCCTCAGCGGGGCAGGCTTTGAGAAACTGGACGTTGTATGTTGTAATGAAGAGGACGGGGAATTTAGAAAAATCTGAGGAGGAGCCATGGAAGGGTATGTAAAAATCCTCGAGTCTGGAAATGGAGCAGGTAACGCTAAAAGACAGTGCGGTTGAGGTAAAATATACTGCAATTTGGTTCTGCTATGTAAAATAAGCTTTTGATTTATGGAGTGTCAAAAATGTAGATTTCTACGCCTTTCACGATGAATTTTTTTGGCGAATTTTTGGATGAAAATGATTATGGGAAAAATGTTCAGAATATAATTATGGCTTTGCTGAAGAATTGAGGGCTCTCTAAAGATACTTTCTGCTTGTATGTGCCGTTGCTGCTGTCAGAGTGCCGTGCTGAACTACTGGGTGGCCCCAGCTGCTCTGTATATTTTACCCCCACCCCTCCTCCGGGGAGTAAAAGCACAATTTGGCCCAATGCTTGCTAGAAATGAATGGATTCCACTCAGACTCCATGCGCGGTACATGCTGAGATGATTAAATAAGGACCATAAACTGTTGTAGTAAAATACCACGATTTGAAGTAGGGATCATCATCTTTGTTTTGTGGTGGGACAGCACCTACGGGGTCCTGGCCCATAACACCAATAAAAAACAGTAATACAGAACATCCTTCGTGGGCCTTTGCTTCTTTTGGAAGGCAAAGTCCAGCTGAAAGCATTTTGGATGCTGGTTATTTGAATGGAAGTATTTTTATTTCTAGCTTCTGCAATTAGAACAGTGAAATTTGAGTGGGAACATTTTTCCACCAGAGAAAAGCTTAGCCTACAATTTAGTCTCAATTTATTCGGTTAGAAGAGCTGAACAACAGGACTTTGGGGGCACCCACTGGTTAGTAACCTCACGGTGAACCGTTTGCGGTGCATCTGTTTTTTTAGCGCTTGGCATCGCTCTCGTGAATGTGCTGTGGACCCCGTCAAAGGACTTGCTGTTGCCTCCTCTGCTTTGGACCCACCCCGTCCGCGAAACCAATGCCAGGCTCCCGTGCCGGCCCCGTGCTGCCCGTTCCCTCTGCGGGCCTGGCTTTGGTGTCGGCGTACCTCTGAGCACCGGATCCCTTCGGATCTGACCTTTCTTACTGTCTGAGTATCGCCCACCCTTCGTTATTAACAGCGGGCCGTTTAAAACGACCGTTTTCCGTTGTCAGAAATTTGTCGGTAGTTTTCACGGAGGCCGAGGATGAATCAACGTGACCGGCAAGTGCGCGGAGGGTCGCGTGCCTGGCGACTGCTGGGGCTCTTGTGAACGCCGGTCCGCGGCCGAACAGGAGCTCACCGGCTGTGCCGCCGAGCTGCGGCAGCGGGCAACGGCTGTAGCCCAGTCCACGTGCAGCGTCTGGCAAGGTCTGATGTCCGGCAAGCCACTTGTTCTGAACTTGCTGTAGGATGTAATGATTAAAGATATTAATTAGCACTTCTCTCAGCACTACATAAGGTCTGCATTATGGTGCGCATCTACAGCACGGGCTTCCGAGGGAGATGACGTTAGCTGCCAGCGTGCTTCTCGGTGACCTACAAGGAGAGTAGCTAGTCCTCGTTCGTTGTCGGCCAGCGGGCTTTTTGCTTTATGCAGCCTCTACGGAGACGGGTAAAAATCCGTATAGCGTGACTGCGGCGAGCCCCTCGCAGCTCACCGGAGCCGGGGCGCTGGCCTGCCCGCAGGAGCTGCGCTGAGCGAACCGGCCGGCTGGCTGCGGCGCTGCCTTCCCCTCCTGCCATTAGTGCTGCTGTGATTATGCCTCTGCCATCGTTTGCTGCCCTCTTCTACGCGTACACCCTCCTACGTCTTTTGGAGGAACGTCCCCTTAGCAAAACCGTTTGCGTGTCGGTTGCTGATGCAGCAGCGTGCTCTGGGTGCCATGAGGTTGCGTTAGCGCTTACGTTTGCGTTCGCAAGGGGTGCTGCCTGCAGAGAGCCTGCGAGTGCTTCAGAACTGGGGCCGCAGCAGGCAGTGTTACTGGGCAATAATCTTATGATGTCACCATAAACCTCGATTGCCTGTTTAATATCTCAGATGTTTCAATTTGCATTTCGTTAAAACTTGGCAAAAGGTTATCAGCTCAGATCCAAAATTCTCACAAAAATTGTTCTAATATGTAAAGTAAGTTTTGATTTATGGAGTGACAAAAATGTAAATTTCTAAGCATTTCAGTTTATTTTTTTGCCAAACTTTAGACTAAAATGACTTTTTTAAAGTGAAATGATTCTGGATGTAGTTATTTTCATGATTGCAAAGTAAGAGCAGTTGAAGATGTTAATTTAACTGCATTTACAAATAATTTTTACAAAGAGCGCTTCTTCCCAGGAAATGAATAAGACATCTCTACTGAGCTTATTAAGAGGCAGATCTGTAGAGAGAATATGGTATTATTTTTGCAGAGAACCCGAGTGTAAAATAACCCATAAATATATTTAATATTACTAAAAATATATGTTCCTCTCTATCTCCTCGTGAAAGCTGTTTACTCATTTCAGAGGAGTTCTGCATTATAAAATACGACAAATCATTGTTGTGCAACACTTGTTGTAAAAGACTACAGTAAAAATACGTACTATTTCAGAGGAGAGTTGTTTTGCAGTAGAAATACCTTTGACCATTGAGGAAAAGATTCCTTTCACATTGTATTTGCTGCTGGAATATCACTGAAATTAGCACAGACTTCCAGTGTATATACGTAGATAGATTTTACAGAAGACATTTATAACAGCAGATTGCCTATGGTCGCATGAAACTTGAACACTGGGCTAGTCTCTGATCCGTACTAGTAGTTTGGAGAAGGAAGGAGTATCAACACCTTGTATGAAAATCCTCAGTTGAAATTCAGTTCTCAGCTTCTCCTTTAAAGATACGCAGAAACACGATATTTCTTTCATAAATCCCTACTTTGTTGTTGTTTTATACATAAAACAGGCAATGGGGTCTCTTGTGTTTAATCATTTTAATTAAAAGTGTGAATTTTGCCAGTTGCATCAGCTGGTCTATCATTTTCTACGGAAGGATTTCTGCTGTGAAATTGGTTTTAAGTCTGGTTACCTTTTAATATTTGAAATACCAGACAAGCGTCTGGATTCAAAGAGAAGAATATGACCCATTGACTTTGCTTTTAATGTTGGAAGGATATTTAAATTTGATATTTTCCAACAAGTCTTCTAAAATACTCGTGGGGTGGGGTGCAAGGAACGAAGCCTTACTCAGTGTACTTGTAGGCACAGCTTCTCTAGATAAAGCTTGAAATATGCAAGAAATGTCACCATTTCCAAATTCTTTTCCCCTAGTGAAACAAATAAAAAAAAAAAATCAGAAAAGGAACATTTTCACACAGCAGGGAAAGGATTCTGAGGAGTTTTGAATGGGAAATGTCAAAACAGAAAGTGTAACTGTTTCAGTTTTCCATTTCTTTTCATTTTGATTCAAGATGAGATTTTTAATTTTGATTATCTCCATCACAGAATGAAAGGCCTTTGTCAAAACTGCCATCTTCACATGAGAAAGTTTCAAGTTCTGAAAATCACCTTTTTCCGGTGAGAAGCCTCGTGGGCCGAGGCAGCCGGCCCAGCTGCCGCGTGGTGCTGAGCTGAACCCTGCCCTGGGCGTCGGGCGATGCCGGGCAGCGTGGCCCCGTGGGCGTCGGGCGATGCCCCACAGCGTGGCCCCGTGGGCGTCGGGCGATGCCGGGCAGCGTGGCCCC
>Ga0065711_1005946_pt1 | contig 22635 bp, 8 predicted proteins | sample Hoacrofraction12_FD_59098 | JGI IMG/M metagenome (GOLD analysis project Ga0065711, IMG submission 59098) | Hoatzin crop microbial communities from Cojedes, Venezuela - Epithelial fraction 12 v2 (version 2) | ecosystem: Host-associated > Birds > Digestive system > Esophagus > Crop | place... | reverse complement strand
GCTCCACTTAGCCAGTGGTAAAAAAAAAAAAAAAAAAGTATTTGAAGAAACTGATGGAATTTTCAAACCTTATCTTGGACCCGCTTAATCTAAAAAGCCTGCTTGGCCTTTCAAGTATTGTGGAAAACCTGGCAGGCATCACAAAGAGCAAAGCAATGCATATTAGCTGTGCTGTTAGACATTCACTTCTAGGAAGCTCTGTCCTTTTGACATTACAGATCTTGAAATGGGGAATTACTGGCATTTTTAACCTCAGAAAACTGAGCCAGCATTTTCCATGGAATAGGTTTTCCTCTTTCTGGCTCTACTTCTAACTACTCCGAAACAAAATGGTCCTTATCACCTGTACATTTTCTATTCCGCTTTTAATCATTATTTCAACAACACCTCCACTCAAAAATTGTACAGGTTATTTTTAATAAAGATCATTAGAAGAAAAGCAGCTTTTGCTATCTGATTTGCTTTTTGTGGCAAAGAAACAATCATTAACCTTTATAGTTTCAGCTCATATCACTGCTTGCGCGAGATGGGGCAGCAATCAATTCTACTGCAAACAAGGTAAAGCATTTGCAGAAGGCACGTGTCTTTTTTTCTATATGTATATATTTATACATACATGTATGTATGCACACACACATTTGAGTTATATCAGATCTGTGGGGGAAAAACTGAAAAACAACAAAAAAATCAAAAAATAGATTTTAGAAACATATATTTGTGAATTGCTACACTAGTCATGCCACACACAAGACTATAGAGAAGTCATACTGAAAAAGATGTTAGTATGAAGAATGTGTTCTGGATGACAGCCATGAAACCCTGCTGTATGTTCATCCTGCATTGCTTGAAACATTGTACAGTTGGGATACCGGTGACTCTGACATTATCTGACTTACACCAGGAAAAGAATCAAATAATGTCACTGACACCTGAAGAGGCATTTTTTAGAAAAATAAATGGTTGCTGGAGGCCATGATTCTGGTGGGGTGAGATTCCTCTCCTTATTTTTGCTATTTAAAAGTGCATTGTCTTATCTAAACTTGTCACCTTGATTCTTTCTGGGGAAGTCAATGGGGAAGTGACAATTCATCTTGTTCTACTATAATTGTCTAAGATAGGTAGATGAGCTGCACTTTGTAGCCATCTCATTCTTTCCCTTGACTGCAGAGAGCCAAGATAAATTATTTAGATTTGGTCTTTAATTTTTAGGTGATTAATGGTCAGTGAGACTAATACCACCGGGCTCCCATGGGAGAAGAGACAAATCTCTCAGTGCAAAGCCAGTGGAAGGAACGAGCAATCCAGGACCTGGAGGCTGCAGTCCAGAATGTGGCTTCCAAGCACTGAATCACCAAGTCTGGAGGGAAGAAAAAACTATAAAATGAGGGGCATGCCTTTACTCAGTAGTTAGGGAGAAAGATTTGTATTTCCCATACCATTACTACCTTTGAATCCCTCTTTGCTCCTGTTACTAATGACAAAGACTGGCTTTTCAAAGAAAGTGATTAGACTTTCCTTTTTAATAGATCTAACAGCTGGTCTTACAGTGCTGCTAGGTCATAGGCACTATAGGTCTATTTGCAACAGAATTTTCTGCAAAACACACTGGTCTTCTGGAAAGTATAACAGGTAGGTCATGTGGAGGGGAGATATCCAATAATGATCAACAATTTATTAATTAATTAGCCCCCTATGCGGAGTCTCTCTTTAGTCCTGCACCCTTTGAACTGCCAGCTGATGCTGACGAAGGGGAATCTGTGCAGAGGTGAGTGAGCACTCGGTGGAGACAGCTGACCTTTGCACAGGTAGACAAGGCAGTGGGAGATCACTTGCTCTCTCTGAACACTCCATCACACCTTAGGAGAGGAATTTAGCATGTCCATGTGAAAGTGTGAAGAGGCTCTGGCATGACTTGCGACTGCAGTAAACCCAAACCAAGCCACTCCAGCTACCTAGACAGGCTTCCAGGTAAAGCTTATCCAACTCCCTAAGACTTTCCTGTGACACTACTACCAGACCTTTGGAGACCAGCGTGGCATTGCAGACTGCACATAGGCCTGAAGGAGGAACACATGCATGCTAATTTGTTTTACAGCAAGATCAATTAACAGAACAACCACAGTGTGCAGGGCCAAGCACTGATCTAACCAGCTTGGCGTGCATGTTTTATTCTATCACTGTCCATTGAATTAATTCCCTCTAATTCAGGTGTCAAAATGAATAACAGAAAGGAGTAACTCCATTGTGATGGCTAGCTAAAAGATTTAAATAATGTGAGTTATCAGATCACAAGTAATTGGTGACATTTTCTTTGGCAAAACTCTGAAAAACACAACTAGCAGGAAGCAGCATAAGCTGAACTAAGAGACTGATTTCTTTGTGGCACCCTCCCAGTTCCATTTCAAAACGTTGACCCTGTTGAGGAGACAGTTGTGAAAATTTTGCCACTTTGTTGCCTTTAATGAAGAATTGATGATGAGCATAACCACCTTTTTTGCACATTCTTGCTTCACTCCTGTGTATGGCATGTGCTTAGGCTGCTGTTTTCTACAGTCAGGAGGACTCAGGCAAAGGAGAGCTGGTTTGCACCCTGTCCTGACCCTTTTTTGTCAGTCATCTCTCAGTGCTGCTGCTGGCAGCTTTTCTGGTTTTCTGTATCTCCTCTGTCTCTCTGTGGTATTTCTCACACTGTCACGAACAGATGCGGTGCGCTAATCCCTTTGCCCCCAGGGCACGTCTTCACGCTACAAGACAGCAAAGGCCATCCATACCCTATGCTTGCTCTGAGCTACAGGGAGCAGCAGAAGGATGTTAGGGTGGCTGCACTGCTTAAAACCTCGGTACGTATCTGCATGGTGCAGTATGCTATGCACTGCAGTCATGCTCAGCTAAGCTTGCCGTCATACACTAGTGACTTGGTAATGGACTTCTTCTGGCTGAAGAGCTTTGCTGTTTCAGCTATGCCTTCCATAAGGAAGCTCAACTGCATCTTAAAATTATCCTGAGTCAAAGAGAACCGTGACACTAAATAATTCCAGTGAGGGTTAGCTTACTACATAAAAAATTTGTTGTAGTACATTGAGAGAGTCCCTGACCCAATCGAGGTATTTTTTATAAATCTCTAGTCTTCAAAGCAATTTAAAAAATAAATACTATAAAAATCTGCTGCAATCAACTGCAATTCATACTAATTCTTGACTATCTTTGTTTATACAAAAAAGTGAAAAGAATTGTTTTTGATATCTTAATCTCTATTTTATATCAGCTTTCTGTTTCTGGAATGTAAAGCAAAGATACTAAGTATCCCATAAATCTATAACCAAGCTACTGGGAAAGAATCCATGAAAAGCAAATACCGTAAGAAATACAAAAGCTGGTTTCTCTGCCTAGTTAAGAAATTCCTAGTCACATCAAAATAGCGCGTCCTAAACAAAGTAGTACTTGCTTGGCTCTAATCAATTGTGTGCTAAAGAAGTTCAGATTTTTGCCTCGGAGACATGTACACTTGCAGCATGCAAAGCTGCAGGTAGCTGCTTTAACTGGTTTTTGCTATGAACAAGACACTTATTCCATGGGACATGAAAAATACGTTTGTCAAGCATATAATAATAAATTATTTCAATAATAAACAAAGCAAAGGCTGATTAAAAAATGCTGAAAAAAATGGTACTCTCCAAGCACTCTTGAACTGTTTTGAATGACTGTGAACAAACTTCAGTTATTAGTAATCCAGGCCCAGTGTATCTCATTGACTTCAGAAGCAACTGATTTTGGTTCTTGAAGAGAGTATACGTGCATGCAGAGATATTGAAATGATACAGCCTATAAATCCAAAGATAAAACAAAACAAACAAGCCTTAAGCTCTACCCTCCACATAGTCTCCCCATGCAAGGAAGAGCTTGAGCACTACGCACTGGTGCAAGACACTGCATGCTGACTGAGGAAGGGCTGGAGTAAGGTAAATCATTTTCAGAAAGGGAGTGGGTCTCACCAGAGCAATCCACACTCTGACTTGCTTTTGCCCTGTTGGGACAAATGTAGTCTTTCTGAAGTGTAATATTTAAAATGAATAGAGTATTCTTTCTTCTCACCTTCTGTTCTGCTTATTTTTTGCTACCTTCTTCCCCAGTGATTTTCACAATGCCTGTACTTACCAAATTAAAAACCCTGGTACTTTCCAGCAGCATCCAAAGGACCTTTCTCTTGTCTGTCATCATGAATGGTTACCCTGCTCTTTACAGTTTTCTTCCAGGATGTTTGTTTTTTTTTACTGGCCACTCTCTATGACAGTATGTTGTGCTAGAAAGATCTATGGTCATATTCAGTGTGACTGTCCTTGAGCTATGTTCGTATGAAAGATGCACAGAGCTTTCATACATTGATCTTCTGCAAGCGAGTAAGGCTGTATCCTGCAAGTATGGAGGTGACAAATTGGGCATGACTTACCCCATGCTGTTATAACTGATTTTTTTTTTTAATTGAAGTGGGTGGTGGCAAATTTCTAAAGTTCAAGTTTCGAGAGAGAATTCGTTGTAGCCAAATAAGTTAATTGTGTTTATAAGCTATTGACAAGCATATTTTGGTGTTTAAAATATAACAAAGATGATCAGAAATCAGTAGCAATTTCATTCAACCAGGATAAATGAAGATGAAAAGTGTGTGTTCATGGCTTGAAAGAAATTGAAGTAATGAAAATTCTAAGTGACGTAAAGGATTGCAAGTTCCTCTTTTTAGTTGGTAATTGATAATGACACAAAGATGGGAATATATTTGTTAGTATAACATTAAGTGGAGATTGATTCTGAATACAGGGAAAGAATAAGCAAAGGATGACATGCTAGGCAGAATTCAGAAGGTCATCTACTCTTTGCAACTGAACCTTATAACTTCGGAGCCTGAGCCTTGTAACTTCAGAGTTGGTCCTGCTTTGAGCAGGAGATTGGACCAGAGGACTTCTAGCGATCAAGTATATCCAAAATTATCCTGTAATTTTATGTTCCTATGTCTCTCTCTCCTACAAGAGAGGAGAAGGAATAGGAAGGGGCAAGGAATCGTAAGTAAGGAGAGTGAAACCTCTGTCTTCTCCATTAGGGAATGAGAAGAAAGCAGCAGCCCACATAGTATCCATAAGGTGACGTGATGCTACCCAACACACCTGTGGATGTGTATTGGTTGAGGTTTGACAGTGGCCTAGGCAAAAGAATGAACAACAAGCAGCAAGCTGCATCAAGGCTGGGGTATTTTCCACATTTGTACATAACTGCAGAACTTTGAAGCAAGCAGAAATTTGAATGTTCTGATCGCAGGGACCTTTGAACCATTGGCACAGCTGTAAATGGGAAGATGCTGAGTGTGGGCTTTTAAGATGGCAATTTTCAGGATTCAAATGCAAGGATCACATTTCCTCTTGAAACAAGGCAGCAGCTGGTGGTAGTGGTGATGTTGGTGGTGCAATTACTCTTTTTTACAGGAATGTGATTATTATTGTTCCTACAGAATTTCCAGGAAAACTGCTCTAACACCTGAGCTATAGGAGAAAAGAGAAACTGGTTTTGTCATGAGCTATATAACTAGAAGTTTGGTATATTCAGGACTTAGATGGTAAAATTAGGTGTTTGGAGAATAGACAGTGTTCTCTAGCACCTCAGAAATTCAGAGGCAGCTACAAGCAGAGAAGTGCCCTAGGACAATCCAATAAATAAGGCCACGGTTGCAACAAATATCTTCACAGATCACACAGGATGTTTAATATTAGGATAAATTTGACAGTAACATCTCTGATTTTGACAAAAGAGGAAAAGGAGATAGAGAAAATATAACTAAACAAGGCAATATTTCAGAATGGAATAATGGAAAGCTGTAGATACTGGGTTTTGGAAGGGGCTTGGGTTGTTTTTTAGTTGAGTTTTTTTGCATGGTCTAATTCAAACCTAAACAACTTTGAAATTTATCCTACAGAAAATCTTGTATCTTACTCTTTTAAAATACAGTGTCTATACAGTTTCTGGGCAGAAACAATATTTGCTGGTGGCAGCTCTTATTTTTGCATAGTATCTGTAATGAGCTATGAAAATTAGATAAATATGATGAACTTTGTCCTGCTAATTTTTATTTTTCTTTTGCTAATCAAAATAGAAGATCCTGATTGTGTTTCCTCTACTCCAAGATACACAGCTTCAGAGGAGGGGGTTGTTTTTTCAAGAATATTTTCCCTTCCTTATCCCTTATATAAACTCTTTCTGGATCAAAACAGCAGTCTCTCATTCCTGAAGTCAACTGTGTATGGAATCTTCAAAACACTCCCCTAGTATAAACAAAAAACCAACAAAAAACCAACATTTAAACTCTTCCCTTGGTGGAAAGGCACTAAAAATAAAATCAGGTCAAATATAAATATGTGACAAATAGGGTAGGCTGAAGAGTAAACCACCTGGAGTTTCAGCCTTTTATAGAACACCAGCATCACTTTGTGATTTAAATGGGTAATGAAGACGATAGCTGTATGGAGCCCGTGATAACGAGTTTGTGGAACCCTTACCCTTAAAGGGAGTGAAGCAATTGCAAACAGTCATGCCTGACAAGTAAAGGACTTCAGGAGACTTCACCTCCAGATGCTCTCTCTGCCTCCTGAGTTACAAGAAAGTATCCACAGGCTGTGCATCATTATATTAAGTATGAGGAATGCATCCTAAATAACACTATCAGTTAAGCATCTGGAGGAAGGGCTACCAAATACAAACAAAAGCATAAGAATCTAAACCTAAATGCGGCAATTCACTTTATTGTCCACATAGTTTGTTTTCTGTAGGAGAAGTTTCTTTACATTGCTTAGATCTTGAAAATCAGGTGAGCTCCTGGAAGACCACGTCCTTGTGATGGATTTTGCGGTAAAACATTTGGACTATAAAGTATAGATCTGCATTGCCCATTGCAACATGGCAAACAGCACCAAAGAGAACATGTATGTCCAATAACACAATGGGGTACTCAGGGCAGTAAAAGGTCAGCACCTGAAAACAGTACTGCTCTGTCAATGCAGGATGGCTGTCAAGATTTATCTTTTAAGACTTGACATGGTTGCTCATTTTATTCATACAGGTGAAAGCAAAATTTTTTAATGGAAGCTACATTAAAGGAATTGAGAATCTCAGGCTTTCAGATTTAAATATTTGTGTGAATGTGTGGAAAAAAAATTATTTTTCAACAGAACAAAAAATTTTAAAAAATAATTTAATTATTTCTTGTAAACGAAAACAATCTAGAAAGGCAGCCGTTTATGCTTTGTGTAGCTTGTTGGTTTTCTGCTTAGAATTTTCATAAACTCTCAATGGTGTTTGGAGCCCCCATGCCATGCTATAGCTACAACAAAAACAACCTATACTTCTCAAACTTTTTCCAAAGGCACTTCTTTCCTCTGTGTCAGGAAGGAGTGGGAAGAAGGGGAGTTAACTAGATTAATGTTTGTCTAGCTAGCAGAATGCTTGTCATCGTTGATCAGGATTCTAATTTATGTGACCACACGAGAGATAGAGATTCCCAGTCAGCAACTCTCTCATTCACTACTGGAGGAAGACTTTGGCCAAAATTCAAACCTATTATTTATTTCTGAAAATACAAATACAAATTCCACTGGGATTTTGCTGATGAATAATAGTGTAGCCAGAGAGGGACACAGGACCAAATTAACATAACTAGAAAGCCATGTACAGAGAGAGTTACTGTAACCAATAAAAGGTCTCATTAACACTCGTAATGTAAATCAAACATAAAAATCAATAGTTTCTTATTAATTATGATTTAATATTACAGAACTTTGAAATTCTATAACATTCCACAATATAAAGTGAAGAAACAGGTTTTCTTTCTTTGAATTGAAGGTGAGTTAAGAAAAAGAAGAATTTCCCTGAGGAAGCAAGCATGAAAAGATGAAATAAAAATTGATACCAGGGCTGAAGTCCTGGGTGATAATAGACAAGGAAGGAGGATAATGCAGTCTTTAAGTGTTCAGGGAAAAGATGACCAGCAAGGCTTGAAGGTATGTTCCCAGCTGGGAAGAACAGAAATGAAAGCTTGTGACTGGGCTTCACAGGAGAGAGCTGGAAAATTGTAGTAAGCTCTGTGAAGTATCTGGGTGTAAATACAGTGAGAATAACTGTTCAAGGAGCAGAAGGATCATGAAGACGTTGTGCCAGAAGATACAAAGCATGCAGAACGAGTTTCATCTCACTTCACTTTAGAAATCACTTTAAAAATCTTAGGGTTAGTCATTCAGATTCCCATTATAGTCAATAAGTACTTCAGGGAGTGAGTCACCTGACCTAAATTAGACGTCTATCTTGAGATGGGATGAATCACACACTTGGAGTGGCTATTGATATCTATTGACTATAAAAGGAACCAGGACTTGCTTAGATACAGACATCTACATTGCAGATGAATCTCATCCTTAGGCATTTTACAGAGTAACTTGATAAACACCAGGAAAATCCATTATTTTGGGTCAAGCTTCAAACACAGAATGTGGGCACAGAGAATCTGGTACAAACACACACACACATCCCCCCAAATTAACTGGAAATAGGATTATTAGACTGTGGTTTAGGATAATCCTTAGCTGAGTTGAGAATGAAAGGCCACAGCAAGGAATGTTGCTCCACAGAAAACTGCTGTTAATGACAATAATTAGGCTGAATCAGAGCCTCCGCTTAAAAGACACAAGTAAGATATGTGCTGGGCGGAGGAGAGAATGAGAAAATAGCCTCTCTTCACTTTGGAATGCGGGATGCTGCATCTAATCAGAGACTGATATCAAAGTGTTAAAACTTTATTAAAACCAGAATCTAAACAAATGCCTTTCTCCCCTGCTCACCCTCCCAAATTCCTTAATGGAGAGTTTAAATGAAAATAAAAGTTCAAAAGAAGTTCAGTTACTCTTGAGAAGCTCTTATATCTGAACACTCTGCAATGAGAACGAATAGTTACATATTAACCAGAATTCTTCTTAAGAAGCCAAATTTTAGAAAGGTGTTGCTCACACTAGCAAAAAATTACCACATATTTCTAATATCCCATACTTTTAAATATCATATGTTACAAGAACACTTTCAGGCTATGGAATATAATCTGTATTTTAGAATCTTCGATTGTTCTCTGCTCTGTACTCTCATCTAGTGAGTGTCCTCACTTGGTTGAAGTGGATCAAAATTTTGACATTAACTTTTGTGGGGGCAGGATTTCACCCACCACATGGGCAATGCCAAACCTGCTGCATCTACAAGCACAAGACTTTCGTCTTCAGTACGATTTTGTCCTTTGTGCAAAAGATGAAGTGGAGGTGTTGATTTTGGCTGCCTTGGTTGGGGACTGCCAGTTTGGGAGTCCTGTTAGAGCCTCAGGTTCTTCTATATATTTTGAGAGTGGAACTAATTGAAAATTCCATTTTTGTTCAGCCTTTTCTCCAATAGACACTCCCCATCAACACACAGCTTCCTTATTTTACAATTAGGCTGTTGCAGTACTCCCTGCCTGGGATCACACTTCTTCTTCGTGCAGGTAGCTATGTCTTCACAAAGTGTTCAGCAGATTTTTTGTGGGTTTTACTGAGCTGTAAGAGTAAGTTTGTTGATCCATGCAAGGTAAACAGAGAACCAATGCATTTGTTGAAGGTATCCATGATACGATTTAAAATATAGATATCTTAGTCAAATACAGTTATTAAGCAGATCTTGTACCCATTAAAAATTATAACATATCTCCAATACTGATGACGGTAACCTTGTTTTACCTAATACTGTGCAGGAATTTTTTTGAACAGGATTGTGACTGGTTTTGACAGGATTGATACATCAGCAGTACAAACCCAACCAATATGTAATAGGTTAAATGAAGTATATGGTAAAAATCATCCTTTAAAACTCCAAAACTCCAGGGAGGCTAAAACATTGAAAGATCTACATAAAACTTGTTTGCATAATTCATGGTAAGGTTTAGTATCATCTCCATTAGAGCCAATATAAGGAATACAAAGACAATTTCAAAACAACCAGTGAGACGTTTAAATGTGCTCTGCATTCAGACTTAGTGTGAAGATTCCAGTGAATCTTAAAGTGCATTTCTTAGTTTAACATTTGTTTTGCTAATTCCTCCATGTCTCCATGGATTGTATTTACTGTTCTGTTGCTAATGGATTTTAAAGCTTTAAAGCTTTTAACCTTTAATCTCCACTTATTCAAGTGAGGTTAAGTGATCTTTTTCCTTACCTTCTGTCCGAAAACAGGCCTTCAGTCAAACATTCTTCTGAAAAGACCACACTCACACTTACCTATATCCTCATAAGCTTCCTTTTAAATGTGGAATCCTTTCTTAATGGTGATTCATAAAAAACATATTAAACAGCTAGTGCAGAACTCAAGAGCAAAATAAACACTGTTTTTTTTCCCCCGTCCTTTCACATTTAAAGAAGGAGATACAAAACACACTTGATGGAGACACATGAACAGGGTGCTTCACAGCAAACATGATATTATGCTTTATTTGAAGTGGTAGTACAATACTGCTACTGTACTGTAATACACAGATTTTACTGAGACGAAAGCAGAGCTTCGGGCTAAAAACAGAAAATTGGACACGCTGTATCCAGGCAGATATGTTTTTGAGCAAATCAACTTCAGAATTAGTTTTGTTGGTGAAGAACTGAGTTATAATTAACTCAGCAAAGACTGCAGGAAATAGCACTGTTTTTAAACATTCACTCTGATTTTCCTTTGGTGTTCCTCCCTGATTCAATCCCCAGCACACTAGTTGTACCTTCTAGAGGTGCCTTCAGCTTTCTCTTGATGAAGCGAGAGCCTGGGAGACCAGCTCAGAACAAATTCCCAGCCTTTAGACCGAGAAAATTAGGAGTCCATGTTCAGCTACCTCACACTACAAGGAGAGGCACACAAGTACCTGAAAATGCGGGTCTAATATGCCCCCTCTCAAAAATGGCACTTCTTGCTGTGCATGGGTACGATAGGAATCCAACAACAGCAGAAGGAAAAGGCCTGCAGCAGAGGAAACGTGTAGGCAGGAGGCTATACAACTCCTCTGATGAGGTTTTTAGTGAAAAAAGTCACTTCTAGAAATTATATTCACAGTGTAGCTAAATCCAGTTCTCGTTCACTCTTTGGCCTCTAGATTGAAATTCCCAAGCAAGCCCTCAGTTAGCAAATTTGAGATTTGCCAATGGGATCTAATTACATGACTTGACCAAGAAAACTCTCGTCTAAAATTTTCCATATCCTCCAGCATTTTATATTAGAACTGTTTTTGAAAACTGAGATGACATGGAAGTATCAGTTCAGAGAGATGCTGACATCCTGTTTCATTCTATGTGGATTACTGAACACAGACAGTGTCAATCCTAAAATGAGGGCAAATAAATGAGAAATCCAGACATAAGAGGCTATGAAAACTGGGACTTTCAGTCATCAGAGACAGATTCAGAGCTGGTTGCTGTCAATGGGAGTTCTTCTGTTTGCCCTGTTATCTTTCATCCAGTTTCCACACAAATCATGCACCAAAAAATCATTTCGGTGCAAAAAGCTCAGGGTTTTTGCTTGACTATTTTGTTTGCATAGTAAAAACTTAGGGGAAATTTGAAACTGAACTAATTCAGTAACTTGTGGAAAGTGGAAATCCAGTTGAGTCTCAGATGATGTAACAACACAAATATCATGCTCAGTGGCATTGCACACCAGCAAATACCTTTTCTCAGTGTCCAACAGTATAAAAAAAAACCTTTAGAGGAATCTTGCGGTAAGTTTGTTCAAAGATAGTATTCTAGGATGTTTCTTTTTTCGTTTTGGTTTTAATTATAGCAATTGCCGTAATAAAACGTTCTGAGGTAAGGACTTGTGCATTCCATTCACTCACTGCCGTGTTTAATTCCTATCACTGTTCAATCACTTGTTACTTTATTTTTAGGGGCAAATTTATAGCAAGCTGCTGGATCACATGTACCCAAGTATTTGAAGTATCTGCAGCTGCTTACATTGCAGGAGATCCAAGCTGCATTCCTGTCATGAATCGTAGATTTGTGAGGGCAGAGCCACAAATATATATTAAAAAAATGCAGCTTACATGTCTCACAATCAGATTTTAAACAACCTTCCTAAAGTATCCGTAGTGCCAGAAGAGTTGAGGCGCTTGTTCACCCACGTTATGATCTCTTCCCTGGTACAGGGCATCTTTAGATACTCATTAAGAGCTTCTGCTGGGACTTCTACTGGAGATAAACAGAAGTCATCGTGTAACTGTAGTTAAAAAGGATAATTAGCAGGTAATTAACAGAAAATCATTCAGGACCAACTTCCCCAGAGGCTGCCACTTGCAAAAGCAGAGGCACAATGGATTTTGCATTGTCATTGATGTAAATTCTTTCCTGGAAGATTTGCTTGTTCAAACAGGATTTGCACCTGTAACTTAGGTGTATATGAGAACATCATCAAATTGCACTTGTAAGTTACTGGTGGTGAAATAGGTGAGACGGGAAAACCGTCATCTGAAAACTCGATCTGTGGCAAACAGATCTACATATCGGTGAATATCTCTGTGTGTGAATGAACAAGGCCAGTTTAGTTCATTCCAATTACAGTCTCTGTTCTGAGAATGCTGACAATTGCCAGGTTGCTCTGAAAATGTTTGGGACCAAAAAGTTTCTCAAATGCTATTGTGACTTGATAATAAAAATGAGAGTGATTGTTGTTAGTCACTAGCAATTGTTTTGTGATTCAGTTTTAGCTTCCAATCACAAAGAAAAAAAATATCATGTGACAGAGATATCAACCCAACCAATACAAATAGCGTTAGACAAACAGTTAATGAGCAACACGTAGTCTGAAATTAAAATTTTCCACCACTCCCTTTATTTTTCTTTCATTTACAGATTGAAATAATTCTGAAGGGAAAGAGGGTAAGTTTATACATGAGTCACTAACCAGAGAGGGCTAAACTGCTTGCGTAGTTTGAAAAGTTCTCTGTATAATAGGATTGAAATAACAATATAAGCATGTTCATTCAATGGGCAGCAATTGTAATAATTATAATATGAAAATGAGAATTGGTTAGAATCCCCTGTGATACATAAATAATTCTGTAATTTTCTTATATGAGACAAGAAGTCTCAAATACTACACACACAAGGCAGGGGAGACTGTTAGATTGTAGAAAGTTCCAACTTCAGCAAAAGCTATGTCTGTGAATCATTGTTTGAACCTCAAGATGCACACTATTTTATCCTTCAAAATGGCCACAAAAACATTTGTCCTCAATTTCTTTCATATTTTCCGTACCTTATACCTCTATCTGCTTTCTTGTCGAACCTATGATGACAGTTTCATTATTCAAACTTAATTTTCCTTCCAGGTCTTCTTTTTAACAAAAAATAAATGTTCAGTCCCATGTTAGTTTATAAACAAACTGTGGTCATCTTATTACTTGCACAGAACAGGAGATATCTACAATTTCTTGAGGCAGGGACACCATCCAAACATTTCTTTCAGATAATAAGAGACGACTGAAGAACAGTAAAGGGGATTTTCACAAAGCAGTGTTTTGGGAAGATGAGAGTAATGCTTTTTTTTCACAATTTAAAAGTCTCTGATGTGCATGCCTGTGTTCAATGCTGAAAATACACCACTTTTAACTTGTGCACATGTACTGAAATTAGAGCGTGTCAGCACTTTTCTAGGATCATGCATTTGAACAAATAGTTACCAGATAGATAGACACAACAGTAGTAAACCTACACCAGGATATCAGGAGCACAGTACATGATCACATGAAGTCAAGAGCATATGAGAATAACAATGGACCTATGCCTTTTTTTTTTTTCCTTTTATTGTTTTGTGGATGCCTTATCTACATTACAGAAGGATGGACAGTTATGAGTTCAAACAAATACCACTCCTGAGCCCTTTCATGCAACTTGTCATCTAAGTTTAACTTCCCTATAAATCAGCTATTTATGTGATATCTTAATGTTGGGTTTGGAGATAACAACAAAATATAGCATGACTTTTGTTTAAGAATGCCTGTCTTTTTTATTCCTGAATATTATTATAAAGCTTTATATCAAGTTTTAAAGGCACAGACAACTTTTCAATGCCCATAAAATGCTATCGAATAATAATGACACATTATTTATTGGTATTGTAAAAGTGCTACCTGTAAAAGGGTTTTCTGAGCACAACAATGTATTACTGTCCAATCGACGCTGACCAGCACTTTTTCTCGGACAATTTTCCACAACCGGTCCATGTGTGCGTATTTACGTGGACACACACAAAAGCCCTGAGAGTCTTTGCCGATACCAAGAGCAAGCTGAGTGCAAGCCAGCTCTGCCTGGAAGCTTTATGACCCTGTTAGTAGGCAGTGCTCCTGAGCTAAAATACCCTTCCTTGCACAACAGTCTTTGTCATGGAGATAGGCTCTGTTGTTAAAGAACAATGTATGATTCTACGGATTTTCCTAAGGTTATTGTTTTGTATTGATAACAGTGCCTAAAGAAACACATGATATCATTTCCTTCAAATTCCTTATAAAACTTTGTTCAAATATTTGTTAAAGAATCGCAGGGCAAGCATTTTCACAGCTAATTTGAAAACTCTTTGATTTCTTTTCTCTCCAAAAATGTTGCAGTTAATCAAACAGCAGAAACAGCACCATATGTTGAATCTCAATAAAACTGGAGAATAATTTTGTAGAGAACAAAGAGAATAAAGATGAAGTCAATGGAACTATCCTAATTTAGACTGCAGTGTTATCAGGGCAAGAACCTCTTTTCCAGTAAGTCTGTAACACACCTATGGCACCTTTTCTCCTAGTCTGACTCAGACTTCTGACAGGTACTACAATACAGTCATGTTTGTCAGAAAAAAGTCACAAAAATCAGAGCATGTCCCTGTCTAACTCCTTAACAAAAAATCAATTAAACTAGTTTCTTACTATACTACTTTGAATTATTTGCAAAATGTGCTAATAAAGGAATAAATTGTTTATTACGTGAAGTCACAAAAGGATAATTTGCTTTATATGACGTTTAGTCAGTCTGAAGAACTCTGCATTTACATATCCTTGTTTCATTCTTTGTATTTAAAGTAAATGATCAATCAGTGCAGAAGAGACTAAAAATCAATAAAGCAAATACATTTTCCTTGTAACTTGTCCAAAGGTTATGATTTAGTTACAGTGCAACTTAAGTAGTCGGTTCAGTTACAGCACGTACAACAGTATAACATCTTTTTATTGAACATGAACCATGTGGCTCACAAAACAAAGAGAATAGGGTTTAAAAATGTCAAGTCCAAAAAGCAATTCTGTGTTAATGGGGTTTAGTACACCCGTTCCCCAGCACCACATCTTTATCTGAAGCCCACATGAGTAAATAACAGTATTTCCATTGACTGTAGTATGTATTGAAACAGGTTTTTGAAATTTTATACAATTAAAAACTAGTAATAAAACTTACATATGAGAAACATTTATTTGCCAGATGCATTCCTCGTATGGTGTGTCTGTTGACAACAGTGACATTTTGCCATACAGAATGCAAGCAGAAGAACTATGTTAAGCAGGAATATCTCACTATGAAGAGGTAAAATCCACCTTTTCCTCGATTTGTAAAGCAGACTTACCACTCCAGTTTTTTAAAAAGTCATCTTTTCATGGAGGACATTCTTGTCTATTCCCTAAATGGAGAACTTTGAAGACCCAGTCCACTTAAATAATAACCACCATGCTGTATACAGATTTACGTATGTGTATACACAATCGTATATACACCAAATGTAAAATTCCCCCTCCTAAAATCAGTTGTAATTCCTGGCCTGGGAAGGCTGGCTAAGGGCAAAGGGAGAGGGAGAGAGATTTTGTTACCACAGGCATAAAAAAATTCTGGCATCAGCGCTTGCAACCGCAAAACAGAACAGAGGAATGATGGTTTACATTTTTTAAATTTTCAGGAGGACATTTTTAGCACCCTTTGGGCTTATCACTTAAAAATATATGCCATCTATTCCTTAAATAAAATTCCTACTTTTAATAACTTCTGCTTCGACCTTGCAAAACAGACAATGCCATAATCAATTATTGCCGAAGCCTTCCTTTAATCTCCTCTAAAATATTGCCTACTCCAGTGAAGAAAATAAGATGAGGATTCTGAAAAAGTCCCAAATGAAGTAGTAAGTGACTGGCATTCATTAAAAGCAGAATGGCTTGGACATGAATTTCCATGGGCCCTCTCACTGATGTCAGTCTCTACAAGTGAGACCATTGAACGTGCCTTCACTACAGCCTGAAGCATCCCAGAAGGGTCCAGACATAGCCAGCCTGAGGAAATGGAGAGGTTTATGTGATCCTGGGATCTGTTTTCTCTCTGTAATTCCTTAATACAGAATAGGTTTCATGTAGTTAGCTCATCAACCAAAAGACGGCGAGATCCTGGAAATTATTTGAATTTGGAGTCACTTACTGCCTGCCTAGGACCAAAAATGAAACTGGTTTTCTAAGTAACTGGAGGGAATTCACCTAAGGGATGGGACATCCAGGTACAAATCCCCACTTTAGAATCCTTTTATACCAAAGAAAATAACTATGGCAAGAGGAACTGAAACCAAGGAACTCAGCAGAAAACGGATTTTTGCTAGGCACTTGAGTGGCCTGGATCCAGCCTCTGCCCACTGTCAGTAGAGAGCCTGTGTCATGCTCACCTAGTAGAACAGTTTCATTGTTGGTGTACAGTACAAAAGCATACCCTGGCTGCACATTTTTCCTGTACTTAGACCACATTTACAGGATCAGGCCCTTGATATCCCTAATTTGAGAATCCTGCTTTGGCTTGAACTTAAACAGCTTCTGTGCCTCTGGGCATCTGGACTTTCAATATCTTTTCACACTAAACATTAGTAAATATTTGGTAGGAATACTTCTTATTAGTTATTAATCTTCATTTGTACATAGTTCTTGCAGTGCTCATTCCCATCATTAAGGAATTGATACCTCATCAGGGAGACCTGATCGTTAGTATGAAGTAGGGAAAAGAGAATAGGGTGTGTGGGCCAAGATAAGTGAAGCAGCTAAATATGGAACTTCTTGTACCCCGTGTCTTTGTTTGGCCTTTGTACTCTCTGTGATGTTTCAGTGAAATGAGAGATCATGGTATCTTGTCAAAACATCTTAATATGGGCCAGCCAAGTGTAAAAACACAGAACAGAGCAACACAGCCATGACTCACGCAGGCTGGTAGAGTCAAAAAACTGGAGTCCAGGCTGTACATTTTTTTTCTTTATTCCTGTATTTACAATCTGTAAAAAAAAAATGTAATGCATTTTGGATCACAATGCAGTACTGAATTTGGAAGAATGCATGGAAGATTTTAAAATTACATGTCCCACAGATTCTGCAATGAGAAGACTTGGCATTCCTGGGAGATCATCTGCCAAAACAATTAATGACACTTTGGATGTGGAGGTTGAGCCACTGATGGCATTTCTTCCCAGAAAATGGTATGAAAGAGACATTTAGCGTCTTTGCTGCAAACTTTCTGCTCCATTCTGCCTGGAGCAGGGAGAGAATTGGTAAGGGTGCGTCCCATATATTTAAAGTGTACAGTAAGAATCTTCTAAAAACATACTGAAAACAAAAGGCAAACTTTAGGAAAATTTAATAACAAATAAAGATAAAATAAAAGAATAAGACTTGCATGAACTTGGCAGAGGTAAGAGAAAATGGTTATCTGCTGGGGAGTGAAAATGTGAGAAGATAAAAGACTTTGAAAATACATCTTTGGTTTGTTTGGCTGCCTGGTATCATAGCTTTTTGTCACATTCGTTTTTTTAGTACTACTAAATTTTGTGAAGGGATCTGTTGCATTACAAGACTTTGATCATGAACTGACCTGATAGAACAGTACAAGCCTGCTCTCTTTCACATTACCATGAATTGAATACATAGCAATGATTTCTTTTTCTTTTGAAAAATCACTATTATTCCACATTTCAGCAGTCCCTTTCCTTTCCTGTATTGCAAGCCACTTTTAGTTATTCTGATGAGTCACAGGGTTGTGCTGCCAGGAGGTTCTGTTGCATAGCCAATCTATTATTCCGCAACATTTCACTTGATTTTCTTGTTGCTAGAACTTTGCCTACAATAACTTTGGCCCATTTAGTCTTGGATTTGTCCAATCCAGGTTTCAAGCACATAACAGACAGAGGAGATCAACAGCTTCCTGAATGTTCAATAGGCACCTTCAAAAGTTAAACTGAGCATGATTCACCTCATTGCTGCCTATTCTAGCTTCACTCAATACTGAGAAAGCCTGAAGTGACTGTTAATATAGGCACCTCAGTTAGGTGGGATTAATACAGGTCCAGAGGTCCTTAAACCAGTACTAAACACCTTTTGTTAAAGATGCACTGTCTTCTACCAGATACTATGGCTCTGATACAAAATCTAATGGTGGAATGTTATATATTGGGCAGATTTGGTGTTCATAATGGCATCTGCGACCTTTAAATCTACACACCCAGAAGTCATGGCATAAGGTGTAGGACTGATGGAAAGTGTCTACAGTTAGCCTGGCTACAAAAATTTATACTGGGAGAAAAGTATATGAAATGTTTATCATGCAGCCCTGCAACCACCAAATCATGTTCAGATATATACTAGCGGGTTGCAAAGTAAATCAAAGTCTGAACAACCAACTTCGATTTGCAATGTTCTGTGGACAGCATAAGTTGGAACAAAACATGACAATATCTTTGGTTTTTTTGAGACAGATTTGGGCTGCAAAGATTTGCTTTCCTTCCCTGTGTAACTGGATTTGGCTTTGCTATGGAGGATCATTTCCTGATGAACTGACAGCTGATGTCCATCTTATAGCAGTAGTCTTTATTACTGTGTAAATGAGCTCACGATATTACAGTTGCTGAGAACTCTTGGTTTCTTCATCAAAGTGGGTTTTTTACGTACAAAATCAATGGGAACATTTTCTGAACCTTCAATATTTCCCTTGTCATTTCCTTTGTACTTGTTTGTTCTTACTCAGTCCCTTCATCTTCTGGCATTGTTCTTGACTAATTGTAATGGACTGATCCTCACGTGTTGTCAATGGATTGGTTGCTGGCATATCTGCCAGTATCACCATCTACTTCAGTCTCTTATAAATTTTGGTGGTTTTATTCTGTGGAAATTTAATAAACAGACTGGTAATTCAGAAAAAAGATATGTCGGCAAGATGTGTGGGATAGGACAAGGCCTACTCTATATCCCATATTCTTCAAATGCAATTGTTTCTTTTCAAAGCAGCACAGCTGTTCAGAAATCAAGGACTATCTGTATGCCATATGCTAAAGCCAGATGTCAATATTGCTATGTGTGAATTTGCAATGCACTATTCAGAACAGTGAAACCATATTTCAGGGGAGGACATTGTCCAGGGAACTGAAGCGGGAGAGTTTCCAGCACAGCTCCCTGCCAAAGCAATAATAAATCCTTTCTTTAGGGATGAGGTAAAAGTTTTGCATTATGTGGAAAACTAGCTCTTCCTCCTTAACCAATAAAGCTGCAAAAACACAACTAATGCTTTAAAAAAGCGCTCAGCTCTCTCCGCCGCCTGGGGAAGGCACGGAGTCTGAGCGGCTCAGATGAGAACATCCACTTTATGTCAAATGAATCCCACCCTCAGTGTATAGTCACATGTGATTATGAAAGCACAGATTTACTATCCTTCTCCCCTACAGCGCATGCTGTATCTTCCCACTCAGTCCACCCCCCTCCATGAGACATGCTTTTCATATGTGTCTCCCCCTCTGATCCCTATAATCGGTCTTTGCTCAGCCAGTACTGCTGAGGTAGGTGGAAACCTACCACCACTCCAGGGGTGGCAGCAGCACTGAAGAAGCATTGTTTACTTGGCCACTTACTTTCCAGTCTGCTAGCATGGGCTCAGTTTTCTTCTCGCTCTCTATCTGAGCGCTGTCACTACAGACCACTTTGCTGGGTGGATTCAGGAGGTCACCAACAGGTCCTCTGTCCCTTGGACCACAACATCTACATCAGGGTTGGAGGTTGGAGTAGAGCCCGTACCAGGATAACCCGAAAACTGATATTAAAAAAATGGACACTATAATGAAGATCCTTTAGAGATCTACAGTTTTGATGCCATGAAATAATTTTTTTCTGAGGTAAACCAAATATTGGTAATAAAGCACAGAAGTTCCAGGCAAAACTAATAAGAAATGAAAAGAGAAGTGATGTGGTATTCAACCTTCTGAAAGACAATTATTAGGCAAGAAGAAGGGGCAAAACTCTAGAATACATGCTGGATAAAAGGAAATACATTATTGGATTTCCTTTTTTATTGACTGAAAATCTAGTGTCCCATCACATACTGAATTCTCTACAGTTCATTGTAATATAAATCCCACCCACTCTCTGTACACAGTGCACCTATTCATCATAAATGAACAACTATCCTTACACCATTAAATTTTGTACATTTACATCTGGGACTATTGCTGGCATGGAAGCAGCAAGACCCCCCAAGATGTGCTACGAGTTTCAGTAGAAAATTGTACACTGAATCATGAGCACTCGAAGTTGCACAAACACAAGTGAATGAGCTCATATTTTGAATACTTTCATCCAGGATGGTCTTTTTAAGTAAGAGAGACTGCAGGTGTCTTTATGTGCATTTAAATCAGTGGAGTACACAGAATTGCGTATAAGAATAATTCAAAGAGATTTTTCCCTGTGTGTATGCCCATTAATGGTTAAGAAAGACAAAACTTTCACCAAAGTTGAAATGAAAGTGGTTTTGAATATGTATATAGCTCCTTTTATTTTTTTCTCTATACTGTGCAAAGGACAGAAAAAATTTACATTTTTCCTTTTCTGGAAGACACCAGCTGGTAACAGAGTGCTGAAGGAGATGAATTCAGAGGAAAAGAGATAGATGCTATTTCCAAGAACCGTGTATGGTTCCGAATTTCTGTTTGAAGGTTTTTACAGAACTTTGTTCACAACACTTTACTGTATCCTGACTAAAGCAGTTCTGGGATATGATCCCATTAGGATAGCTGTGTCCTGATATGTGTTAAAACTACTTCAGACCTTTGCCATCTGACTGAAAATGTTAACTTCTCAGGTGTTATCTTTAGCTTTATTAGCCAAAGAACAAAAAAGAATACATATTTGGCAGCACCCAGAAGAGTAACATCAAAATAGCCCCCAAAGAAGAAAATCGATCTCCTCTTACCGCACAATAAGAAACATATGAATCTGTAAGACACTGTATCTAAAGGCAAAATGCTCTAAAGCACCGGAGTAGCTTTACAGCCTAGGTCCTAATTTCAAGGACACACTTGCATATTTCCTGAAAATCTTATCTACAACTTCAAGCAACTTAGTGCCTGAACAGTTCAAGTCTCCATGAATGGTAGCTCTGATCCTCATACATGTTTGGACATACTCTAAGAAAACAACCATTCCCAAGGGATTTAGAGAAGCCTGCTTGAGTTCTGAGTTGATTAATGCAAACACTGGATAAAATGAGGTGCTTGCACTGCATGAATCAGCCCTCTTTCTGACAAGAAAATGGTTGGGATCCAGCCAGCCAAAGTCAGCATTGACCTGTCCCTTCTCCAGAGCTTAGGTAGCTAACCCAGGATCTGGGGAGAGGCACTCCTAATTACATGGGTTTCAGGCTGCTGTTCCCAATCTGAGATTAGGCATTCACAAAGGCAGAGCTTGCTTTTCTCAATACAGCCTGCCCTCTGCATGACAGTTTATTGGTTTCAGCACTCGTGCAGGATATTTGGATGTCTGAGCCTTTTTAACTTGAGGGAAGTCAAATCATATTCCTCCTTTCTAGAGCTGTGCCTTAAACTTCACGCTGTAGACCAGGTTCAGCTAGCCACTCTACTTTCTTCTTGTTAAGACTTTGTTTTTTAAGCAAGATCCAGATTTAAGACAGATCATTCCCCTACTTCTGGAAGGAGAACAACAAACAATTCAGGAACTTGTTAGTTAGGTCACTCAGCTGGGAAGGAGAGACCTGTTTCAGGCCCTGATCCTAGAGTCTCTTCTTTTTTCTAAATCCCATGTCTATCTCATGAAAACTGCATAAAGAGCCCTGGGAGGGGAACCAGGCATCTCCCTGCTCCCTGCAGAGTGCCCTAACTGCAAGGCTTCAGAGCTCCACGCAAGTTATTGCTCAGCATGCAGGACAGTGAATCTTCTTCTCAAGATGCCTAGTTTTCTTACTTGTCAGACTAGGCTGCCTGAACACCTGATTAAGGTACTTTTTGACTTATTTCCTGACCACTGGGCAGAAGCTTTGTAGGCACTGCAAAGATCATGTTCAAAACAGACGTTATTAAACTAGTTCTAAATCACTTTTGAAAGGTCTTGCAGAAGAATTTGTAGGTCCACTAAATGCACATGAAAACAATCACCCTGGGCAGTTTCTATTTTTGCATATTCATTTTGCCTCGGTCATTCTTGCATACGTTTCATTACTGGGAAACTGTACACTAGTTCAGTCATTTCCTAACTGGGTATGGTCTCTCCAATTGCAGACACTTATGTTGCCCAGG